>Ga0315545_1000041_pt1 | contig 114991 bp, 101 predicted proteins | sample SalMarSW160210MG_FD_203096 | JGI IMG/M metagenome (GOLD analysis project Ga0315545, IMG submission 203096) | Salt marsh sediment microbial communities from the Plum Island Ecosystem LTER, Massachusetts, United States - Salt Marsh Sediment SW1602-10 ... | reverse complement strand
TTTCTGCCTTATACGTATTGCAGAGCACCCTCTAATTTTAGCGATTCTGATTTGGAATCTTAAATCCAAGACCTGTGATTTCTGCAATTGAGTGCAACAATCTAAATTTATTTGATATCAAAATAGTATCTTAGCAAACATTCCATTATTTACACCAATAGGATTATGACCGCACGGCACAATATGTTGTAAAACCAAAATGTATCTTTAAATTTGGTAACAATTTTGATAGGTTGAAGTTTAGTATCTGTAATTTTGTTTGCTGTTAATTGAATTTTGGAATAAAAAAAGCGATCTATTTCACTTATATTGACAGATCGCTTTTCACCTTTAATTTTGGGTGTGGACAGATCGCTTTGATGAATAGCCTGCAGCTCCATGGCACGGGCCTTGTTTACACTTCAATGACTTTGTTACGCCTTGATCCCTCCGTTGCTTTAGCCCTATAACAGTCCTCCTTAAGATCTTATGCCTATTAAGCGGGCTAAGCGGATTGGCAAATTGCGCAAGCATTTACCAAACCGCCTTTAGTTTTTTTAGCTGGTTGGACTATACCTCGAGAGTTTAAAAGTGGTTTTCCTGTTCAGTGAAAACCTTGGTGTTTTTTTACGCCCCCCTTGTGACTTAAAAAAAATTCCCCTATTTTTCCTTAGGTACTTCGCTAAGCGGAATGTCAAGTGCCTCAGCTACCCCCTTGCCGTAAGCCGGATCGGCCTTCAGACAGTTGCCAATGTGACGAATCTTAATCTCTCTCGGAGCGTCTCCCATAGCCCGAGCTGTGTTAGCAAACAGTAGCTTCTGCTGCACGGGGCTCATCTTATGGAATAGGGCGCGGGGCTGGGAGTAATAATCGTCATCCTCTCGATGGTTCCAGTGATCAGCCGCCCCTTCCAAGCTGAGGGGCGGTTCGGCAAATTCTGGCTGCTCTTGCCACTCGCCGTAACTATTAGGCTCGTAAGCAAGGGTGCTGCCATAATTGCCGTCAACCCGCATGGCTCCATCACGGTGATAGCTGTGAAATGGGCATCGAGAGGCATTGACCGGGATCAAATGATGGTTCACACCGAGCCGATAGCGTTGGGCATCGCCGTAGGAGAAGAGTCTCCCCTGCAACATTTTGTCAGGAGAGAACCCGATGCCGGGGACGATGTTGGCTGGATTGAAAGCCGATTGCTCAACCTCGGCGAAGTAGTTCTCCGGGTTACGATTCAGTTCGTAGATACCCACCTCGACCAAAGGGTAATCGCCATGAGGCCAAACCTTTGTCAGGTCGAAGGGGTTGAAAGGGCATTTAGCGGCATCCTTTTCCGGCATCACCTGAATGGACAAGGTCCAGCGGGGAAAGTCCCCTTTTTCGATGCTTTCGTATAGGTCGCGCTGATTACTTTCCCGGCATTTAGCGACGACCGCCTCGGCCTCTTCATCGCTCAGACAGCGTATCCCCTGCTGGGTCTTGAAATGAAACTTGACCCAGTGACGTTCGTTTTTGGCGTTGATCATGCTGTAAGTGTGGCTGCCGTAGCCGTTCATATGGCGAAAGGAATAAGGGATGCCTCGGTCACTCATCGTGATAGTAACCTGGTGCAACGCCTCCGGTAGCAGAGTCCAGAAGTCCCAGTTATTGCGGGCGCTACGCAAATTCGTTCGGGGATCGCGTTTGACGGCCTTGTTAAGGTCGGGAAATTTTAGCGGATCACGCAAAAAGAATACGGGTGTGTTATTACCCACCAGATCCCAGTTGCCTTCCTCGGTATAAAATTTGATCGCAAATCCACGGATGTCACGCTCGGCGTCGGCAGCACCACGCTCACCGGCTACCGTGGAAAACCGGGTAAAGAGCTCGGTCTTTTTCCCTACTTCGGAAAATATTTTAGCCTTAGTATACTGAGTAATGTCGTGGGTAACGGTAAAGGTGCCGTAGGCACCGGAACCCTTCGCGTGCATTCGTCGCTCAGGGATCACTTCCCGATCAAAATGGGCCAGTTTCTCCAGGTACCAAACATCTTGCAGTAACATCGGTCCGCGCGGTCCAGCAGTCATTACGTTCTGGTTATCAGCTACTGGAGCGCCGGCGTTGTTGGTCAGTTTTTTCTTCTGTGTCATCGCTTTTCTCCTTTTTGTTAGGGTTTATTGAAAATTTTTTCTTGTTAAATGGTTTCGATTAAAGTCTGTTACAGTTAAATTTTATCTTAAATTCGAACAGCGGATTGGAACAAAATCAGCAACAATAGGATATGGAAAGTTCAAAGAAAGGATCAGAACTTCCGAAAAAATTGAATCAAGGATTTCGATTGCAATACGGTGAGCAGATGGCTGATATAAATTTTGAAAGCAGCACCTTATGCCTTACTGCTCCTATAGCAAACCAGCGAAACCAAATCAATCTTTTTTGACTTTGTATCAACACCAAAAACAAATAAGTTCATATCCTATATGATAACAATTTGCAATTACTATGCAAAAAAATATTGTCTTATCGATTGTTCGTACAATCCCGGCAGATACCAAAAAAATCCAACCTGTGCGTCAGGATTTTAAAGCCAGTTTCATCAGCAACTTCTTCTGTCATGTCTTTTAAAGTAGCCAGGTCCGGATCGATTATCTTTTTACACTGGACACAAATGACATGCGGATGTGGATAAGGCTTGTTTCCATCATAGCGATTGCTGCCATCCGGGAATCCAATTTCCAAGACTTCTCCCAATGATTTCATAAGCATGACATTGCGATACACTGTTGCCAAACTCATCGTAGGAAAATCATCCTGTAGATGTTCATAGATTTTTTCAACACTGGGGTGCCCTTCACTGCGGGATAAAATTTTTACAATAGCCAAGCGTTGAGGCGTGAGCTTATAATTGTTTTCCCGGAGATTTTTTACAATGGTATCAAATCTCATTTTTGGATCAGCCATAGTAAGCCTAATATTAATCTAATGAATACAGAAATCTAAACAAGAAAAACTATTATATAATATACAATTTCAAATAAATCAAGCTATTTTTCTTATCATGCTAAAAAATAAAACGTATACAACATAAGGAAACTGAAAACCGTCTGGAGGTCAGGGTTAAACTTAAGGAACTGCCAGTTTTTAAATGCGGAAAAGAATTGGAAAAAAGCAGAGGAGGGAAGAGATAGGCTGATTTCTAAACGCGAGGGTACGCTCACTGAAATCAAAAAATTATCAGGGACTCTACCAATTTTTTCTTCTTTTAAAAAGTACACGATTACAAAGGTTATTGGAGTCAGATAGAGACATATATTATGGAACATTCAGAAAAAAGCTGATTTAGCCATATTATTTGCCAAGGATGCGCGAAAAAAAATATACCCGGTTTTGGATAGTTACGATTGAAGATATTTGCTATTGAGTACAACTGTCTAAATTTTTGAGATATCTAAATCTTACCTCAAAACACAATCCACTTATTATGAAAACCGGATTATGGTCACACAACACAATATATTGTATAAGCGAATATTATAAACTTTCAGGAGGGAATTTAAGGTGTCTGCATTGAACCATGAATCCATGCCATCCCACCCATGATTGCGATTTAGGTTTGAAATCAAGACTCCAATGCTTGCGATTATTGCTGTGTTGCATTTTTGAGAAAGTTTTGAAGCATGGCGTGACTGCATGTTAGCCCGGTTCGCAACATTTGGCAATCCACTTTATTTGATCATCATTTATGAATGCGTTAGGCTTGGCAGCGCCAACACTGGAACCATGTAATAAGGGGTGTAAATCACGCGCGTCGGTAAGAAGCAATCATCCATTTTTTATCGAAACACTCCATAACCCATTGAAATTCCATCAAAGCAAATCTAAGATTTTTACTTGCCCCGATCTTGTAAAATATGGGGTTTCAAAATTTTCTCATTATAAGCTAAGATTAGATTGCTTTTTTTCAGAATGCCAAGAACCTTTACCAATAAGACTCCCATGGCAGGTTGCAAATAGCCGGGGATTTTGAACCTGTTCAAGGTGTCTTCAACATAAGAAATAGATTTGATGAAAGTAATAGACACGAAGCCGGCCAGGATACCGAGCAAGCAATAGAGTGGAATCTCCTAGTAACTGACCAGTGTGTAATTAAGTATATCGAAGGCAGGGAGGTTTCCAAAAAAATGATGGGAAACGACGGTTGCCGTTACTGCTGAAATTGCTATGTGGCTTAGATAACTGATCTCAAAATCTACAAGGATAATTTCTACGGCAAACAACATGCCTGCCATCGGCGCATTAAAAGTAGCGGCAATCCCGGCTGCCGCACCGCACGCCAAAAAAACGGACCGCCATTCAGGAGACAGCCTGATAAGCTGAGCAATAGAAGAACCGACCGATGATCCAATGTGGACAATGGGATCTTCCCTGCCGACAGAGGCACCGGAACCGATAGAAATCACGGTTGATATAATTTTATAGAAAGTCGTACGGTGCCTTATGATACCCTGTCTTGAAGCTACGGCATTAATGACTTCGGGTACGCCGGCGCCGCGGGTTTCCGGAGCCAGAATGGAAACTACCGGGCCGACGACTAAACCTCCTAATACCGGAATTAAAACAACTAGATACCACGACAGGTTTGTAGCAACCCCGATAATATCAAAGGGATTCTGCCAGCATATACGGGTAGCCACTAACAACAGATATCGAAAACCCACCGCCAAAGCACCGGTTAGCATGCCGATCAGGACAGCAACGATTAGCAATGGAATAAGATTTTCTCTGTCCGACTTGAAACTCCATTTTATACCAGAAAAATTTACCATTATTTCTTAAAAAAAGGAAAGTCGATCTGTGTCGGCACGTTATCCACTATATTAGATGTTCGACCGGCAGGGTACGAAATGGCAAGGTTAACGTTCCTTATAGTTGCCCTACTGCCAAGCATATTGTTAACACAGGCCTTTTCATAAAGGCAAGGCAAATAAGGACAGTTGCATAGGTAGGCGCGTTTGGAAATTTCATATGGCAAAAGCATATTTTGCTCGCTTAAGTGGTGCAGGGGCGTTGTATAAGATCGCGAAACGATTTTATAACTTGACACCCGTATAAAATAAAAATACAAAGCAGCTAATTTTTTGGCAGAGGGATGTTGATCGGATTTAATAAAGTGGAACATATTAAAGGGATTGTAATAATTGTAGGCAACTTCGGCAGCGGAAAGACCGAAGTTGCCATAAACCTTGCGGTCAATCGGAAGCGCTCAGGTACAGACGTTCGGATAGCAGATCTTGACCTTGTTAACACCTACTTTAGAACCCGGGAGGCAAGGAAACCCCTTGCTGAACTGGGTATTGAGGTGGTTCTACCCCCGGAAAAATATCTGCAGGCGGATCTACCCATTTTAAGCCCTGCCATAGCCGGTCTAATCCGCCGGCCGAGCCAACTGACACTGATAGACGCAGGAGGCGATGATGTAGGCGCCACTGTCCTCGCAAGCCTCGCAGATCCATTTCGCAAAAAGCGTGTGCATATGCTCCAGGTTGTGAATCCGTATCGGCCCTTTACGGATACGGTAGCCGGTTGTTTGAGAATGCGCGATCAGATCGAAAAAGCTTCCAAGATGACCATAACCGGTATCGTTGGCAATGCAAACCTGATAGATGAAACCACAGTAGAAGGTATATATAAGGGATATGATTTTGTTAAAACATTGTCTGACCAGAGCCGGTTGCCCCTCGAGTTTATCACTGCATCGGTAGAACTTTTACCTGAAATAGATGTTGAGCGTTTTTCTTGTCCGGTTTTGCCTATAGAAAGACAACTTGTTCCGCCGTGGAAAAAGGCTGTTGAGTTGCGAAAATAAGCTGCTGAAAAGCTTTTTGCGAGACCATCATAATTAATGAATTCGTAAAAAGTGAAACGGGAAATGTAAAACGACTCCGTTTAGTACATTAAGAGATAATACTACACAGCATATAGACTTTTCACGTTTAACTTTTAACTTTTTACTGAAATATCATAATTAAGAGGAGTTAGAGCGTATGGCATATAAACATACTATTGATAATGACCTATGCAAAGGATGCGGACTATGTGTCAGCGTATGCCCAAAAAATGTTCTGGAAATTTCCGATCAAGTCAACGCTATGGGTTATTTTCCTGCTTATCAGGCACGCCCTGAAGACTGCATCTTCTGTACAACATGCTGCATCATGTGCCCTGATGTAGCGATAAGTATAACCAAAGTCGTTGAAGAGAAAGCAGATCAAGAATAAACGGAGGAAAAACATGGGCAAAATATTAATGAAGGGAAATGAAGCGATCGGAGAGGCCGCAATCAGGGCTGGATGCCTTAATTACTTTGGCTATCCTATTACCCCACAATCTGAAGTTGCGGAATACCTTTCCCGCCGCATGCCGGAAGTGGGCGGTGTATTTTTACAGGGCGAAAGCGAAATCGCCGTCGGGAACATGCTTTTCGGTGCTGCGGGATGCGGCGCCCGGGTTTTTACCACGTCATCGAGCCCGGGTATAAGCCTGATGAGTGAAGCCATTAGTTATATCTCATCTGCCCAGTGCCCGGCTGTTTTTGTCAACATTGTACGCGGCGGTCCCGGACTGGGTGGGATTCTTCCTTCCCAGGCAGATTATTTCCAGGCTACAAAAGGGGGAGGGCATGGGGATTACCGGTTGCTTGTCATGGCGCCGGCAAGTGTCCAGGAAGCCGTTGAGATGGTAATGATGGCATTTCCTCTGGCTGAAAAATATCGAAACCCTGTGATGATTCTGGGTGACGGTTTGATCGGACAGATGATGGAACCGGTTGAATTTCCGGAGCACCTCAGGACCGAACCGAGCAATAAGGATGACTGGGCGACAAACGGTATGGATACTCGAAAAAGCAGCAAGCCAAATCTGGTCAAATCTTTATTTTTGAATGCGGAACTGCTGGAAGAACATAATGTCGTCTTAAAAACAAAGTATGAGCGCATGAAACAAGAAGAACTACGATACGAATCTTATAACATGGACACGGATTACCGGGCGCTTATCGTCAGCTTTGGTACCATGGGCAGAGTTTGCAGAACCGTTATTGATAATTTAAAAGCCCAAGGTTTTGAGACGGCCATGATAAGACCCCAGACCCTTTTCCCCTTTCCCGAAGGGCCGATAAAGCAGGCTGCTTCAAAAGAAAGCTGTAAGGTCGTATTAAGTATCGAATTGAACATGGGGCAGATGGTTGAAGATGTGGAACGAAGTGTTCAAGGGAAGTGTCCGGTTCACTGGTATGGGAAAGCCGGTGGTGATATACCCACGCCGGAAGAAGTCATCGATGTAATTAAATCTTTTTTTTAAAGTGTAATCCTAAATGAGCGAAAGTCGAGGATACCCCAGATTTGAGGCATCAAGGGCGAAGCCGTAGTCGTCTACTGCGAGCCATTGATAACGAAAAAGATAGGGTATCATCGGCTTTCCCAAGGGGTAAACAAAATGGAATTTTTTTTAATAAATTTATATCTCATTTATAGAAGAGTTACGAAAATATATCTGAATTTACTAAAATGTAAGATAAATCAAAAACATAAAATGTTTTTTCATTTTGTTTACGATCATTTAGGATGTAATGTTGGATGTGAAATCTCGAGTCTTCATTTACATATCGCATGAGGAGCAGATATATGGCAAAGACATTTAAGAAACCCGAAGCCCTTTCCGATCAGCCGACTCATTACTGCCCGGGTTGTACACACGGTATTATTCACCGTCTAGTGGCCGAAGTTATCGATGAACTGGGGATCAGGGGTCGGACGGTCGGTATTGCACCTGTGGGGTGTGCGGTTTTGGCCTATAATTATTTTACATTCGATTTTCAGGAGGCGGCCCATGGGCGGGCACCGGCAATGGCCACAGGAATAAAAAGGGTTCGGCCTGACCTGATCGTTTTTACCTATCAGGGTGACGGTGATCTGGCAAGTATCGGAATGGGAGAAATTATACATGCCGCCAACCGGGGAGAAAAGTTTACGACAATCTTTGTTAACAACACGGTATATGCTATGACCGGAGGCCAGATGGCACCGACAACATTGCAGGGCCAACGCACTACGACCTCTCCTGCGGGACGTAATGTTGAAGAGGTCGGCATGCCGCTTAAAATAGCCGAACTGATATCTGCTTTAGAGACTCCTGCATATGTTACGAGACAGGCCGTATTAAAACCAAAATACATTGTTAGGGCCAAGAAAGCCATCAAAAAAGCCTTCCAGTATCAAGTGGAAGGCCGATGTTTCAGCCTGGTGGAGATAGTAAGCACATGCCCTACCAACTGGGGTCTTACTCCTGTGGAGGCTATTAAGTGGGCCGAGGACAACATGCTTCCCTATTTTAAGCTGGGTGAATACAAAACACCCGATGAGGTTGAGGAGGACTGAATGCAACGTGAAGTGATGTTTGCCGGTTTTGGGGGTCAGGGCATTCTGTTAATAGGAAATATTTTAGCACATACTGCAATGGAAGAAGGTTACGAGGTGGCATGGATTCCTTCTTATGGCCCGGAGATGTGTGGTGGGACCGTATATTGTCTGGTGGTTATCAGTGACAGGCCCATAGGTTCTCCGATTATCAGGAATCCTATGCATCTGGTGGCCATGAATCATCCTTCTTTGGAAAAATTTGCACCCATGGTAAAGCCAAACGGTGTTGTAGTTATCAATAGTTCATTAATCCACATTGGCTCGGACCGCAATGATGTTGACGAACTTTTGGTACCGGCCAATGATATTGCAAAAGACCTGGGGAGCATAAAAGTGGCCAATATTGTGGCACTTGGCGCTTTTGTCGCTCGCAGCAAAATTGCCGACTTTGAATTAATAAAACATTGTGTTAAAGAACAATTTTCTTCAAAAGAAAAGCTTATACCGATAAATATGGCGGCTCTTGAAGAGGGCAAAAAAGTTGCTCAATTGAAGTGACTTTCAAAACCCGTAACCCGGATAAACCTGAAAAGAAAAATATTCTTTATTGCAAAAAACATGAAGTTATCTATTCCCGATTATATTTTATCAATAAAACCGTATACCCCCGGAAAACCCTTAGAAGAGCTTGAAAGGGAATATGGTATCGTTAATTCCATAAAACTCGCCTCTAATGAAAATCCTCTGGGTCCTTCTCCCATGGCGGTTAAGGCCATCAAAAACGCAATTGGAAAACTGAACCGGTATCCTGACGGAAGCGGACATGATTTTATTCAAAAAATTTCTGAACATCTGGGTGTATCCCCGAAGAACGTTGTTTTAGGAAACGGTTCTGATGAAATTATAGGTATGCTTGCCTGCGGATTGCTTCAGCCGGGTGATGAAGCCATTCTTCCGCATCCTTCCTTTCTAATGTATGAAATAACGGTTCGTAGCGCCGGTGCAACACCGGTATTTGTTCCCCTAAAATCGCTTTCAATCGATCTCAAAGGAATAAAAGAAAGGATTACACCAAGAACCCGCATGGTTTTTCTGTGCAATCCCAACAATCCCACCGGAACGGTTGTTTTAAAAAAAGATTTTGAAAATTTTCTGAAAAAGATTCCACCGGAAGTGATTGTAGTGGTAGATGAAGCGTATATTGAATTTGTTCGTGATCAAAACTGTGCGAAAAGCATTGAATATCTTGATAACGTCAGACCTTTGGTTACGCTTCGAACCTTTTCCAAAGTTTATGGTCTGGCCGGGCTTCGTATCGGATATGGCGTTATGCCGGATGAAATAGCAAGTCTGTTGAACAGGATCAGACTGCCGTTCAATACCAATTCCCTGGCTCAGGCCGGTGCCTGCGCAGCGCTTGAAGACACTGTTTTTTTTGAGAAGGTCATAACACTCATTCATCAAGGTCTCGATTTTTTATATGATTCGCTGGACAGACTTGGAGTAAAATATTTTCCAACACAAACGAATTTTATCCTGATAGACGTTTGCAAAGATGCCGATGAAATTTATGAAAGGATGCTCAGGCAGGGTGTTATCGTAAGGTCAATGAGATCGTATGGTTATCCTAATTATATCAGAATCAATGCCGGACTTCATGAAGAGAATGTGACGTTTATCAAGGCTCTTGAGAAGAGCCTGAAATGAAATGAATCAATACATTGGAGCGTCTAATTATCACAATAGATGGTCCGTCAGGGGCGGGCAAGACAACGGTAAGCAGGATACTGGCGGGTCGTTTGGGTTACAAGTATATTGATACCGGTGCTCTTTACAGAGGTGTGGCCCTGGAGGCGATATCAGCGGGTCTAAATCCCGATGACGATACCGGTCTTGAAAATGTTTTAAGCTCCCTGAAAATGAAATTTGTTTACGGAGAAAAAGGGTTGCGCCTGATATCAAATGATACGGATATCACAGATAAAATCCGGACGTCTGAAATATCGATGTTTGCCTCGGCGGCTTCTGCAAGACCGGTTGTAAGAAATTTTCTTTTGGAATTGCAGAGAGAACTGGGCAGGGAGAAAGGTGTTGTTTTTGAGGGGCGCGACATGGGTACTGTAGTATTCCCTGATGCGGATGTGAAGTTTTATCTGGATGCATCACACAAAACCAGGGCGCTAAGACGATACCAGGAATTAAAATCGGAAACCTCTCAAACATTACAGAACGTGGAAAAAGATATCAAACGCCGGGACAAAAATGACAGTATCAGGAATTTATCGCCCTTAAAGGCCGCAGAAGATGCTGTTATAATAGATTCCACCCATCTTTCCGCACAAGATGTTGTTGATCGGATGATGAATGTTATTGGGAATAAAATAATTATTGTTTTTTAATAACTACTCTGATATCAAAATCGTTTATGCTATATTTTACAGATTATAGTAAAATAAATTGGACTAGGGGGTATTTTGTTTAATGGAAAATTTTGAAAAAAACGACTCAACCAAAGATTCAAGCGTAAACGCTTTATCTGATGAGTCTGCCGGTAAACAATCAGATGAAGCGGGTATTGAGGAAAAAAAAGTATTGAAAACCGATACGTCTGTTGAAGATGTATTGTCCGATGATGTGCAAAATGAGAATGACGGTTCTGTAAAAATTCGGGAAACAGATGAGACGCCGGTGGAAGTTCGGGAAACAGATGACCGTTCAGAATCTGTTCAGAAATCGAGTGAAGAATCAGAGGTTGTTCAAGAACCGAGTGTCAGCCCGGAAAAAGGTCAAAAACCTGCTGACGACATGGAAAGTTTGATGGATATGTACGAAGAAAGCTTCAAGCGTTTTGCTGAAGGGGCGGTTGTTACCGGCCGGATAATTTCAGTTGATAAGGATCATGTGTTGGTTGACATCGGGTATAAATCAGAGGGACAGATACGCACTCAAGAATTCATGAATGAAGATGGAAATTTAAACGCCAATGTCGGTGATCCGGTTGATGTGATGGTAGAATGGTGGGACGACGAAGAAGAACGTGTCGTCCTTTCCAAAGAAAAGGCAGCCAAGGTCAAGGTATGGGAAGAGATTAAAAAAGCTTACGATGAAGAGAGAACGGTTGAGGGCGTTATTATAAATCGTGTCAAAGGCGGATTTTCCGTAGATATCGGTGTCCAGGCCTTTTTACCCGGTTCACAGGCAGATTTGCGTCCCATCCGCAAGCTTGATGAGATGGTTGGGAAAACATTTACTTTCAAGATCCTAAAATATAACCGAAAACGGAGCAATATCGTTTTATCAAGAAGGGCTATTCTTGAAGAGGAGCGCAGAGCTAACCGAGCTTCAACATTAGCATCTATCCACGATGGTAAAGTTGTTGAGGGTGTCATAAAGAATATCACGGAATATGGTGTATTTGTTGATCTTGGCGGTGTTGACGGTCTGCTCCATATTACAGATATTTCATGGGGACGAGTTAAACACCCTTCGGAACTCTTTTCAGTCGGTGATAAAATCACCGTAAAGGTCCTTAATCTTGACCTTGAAAAGGAGAGAGTTTCATTGGGCAAGAAACAACTTACCAAGGACCCATGGATAACCGCTTCAGAAAAGTATCCTGTAGGTTCCCGTATTATTGGAAGGGTTGTCAGTCTGACAGATTATGGCGCATTTGTTGAATTGGAAGAAGGTATTGAAGGGCTAATTCACGTTTCTGAAATGTCGTGGACCCGAAAAATTCGTCATCCTTCCAAGGTGGTTTCTGTGGCTGAGGAAGTTGAGGCTGTGGTGCTTGACATCAGGCCTGAAAACAGACGGATTTCTCTTGGCATGAAGCAGGTTGTTCCGAATCCGTGGGATGTCATTAGTGAAAAGTATCCTGTAGGTACAACTATTGAAGGTAAAATCAAGAACATCACCGACTTCGGTCTTTTTATCGGTATCGGTGAAGGAATTGATGGCCTTGTTCATATTTCTGATATTTCCTGGACAAAACGGATAAAACATCCATCGGAGTTATATAAGAAAAATGATGTGATTCAGGCCATAGTTCTTGATATTGAGAAAGATCAAGAACGGTTTTCTCTCGGGGTAAAACAGTTGCAGACGGACCCATGGAAAACCGTGGACGAACGGTATGAAGTGGGGAAAGAGATAACAGGTACGGTGACGAACCTTACAGATTTTGGGGTGTTTGTGGAACTTGAAGAAGGTATAGAAGGACTTGTTCATGTGTCTGAAATCAGTAAGGAAAAGGTGAAAACCCCCGTCGGCAAATTTAACATCGGCGATGTCATCACCGCCAAAGTTATGAATATCAACAGCCTGGAAAGACGGATCGGCCTTTCGATCAAGCGGCTTGAAATTGAGGATGAGCAGAGCTTGCTGACCGAGTATGTCAATAACGTGGGACCCGCGACGTCAACCTTCGGAGAAATTTTACGTGAAAACCTTCAGGAAAAGATGAATGATGATAATTAACAGCTAACCATTGATCAATAGAAACCCATGTTTTCTCGCAGGCATCCATATCTTTTTTTTATCCTGACCTTTTCATCTGTTGTCGCGACAGCAATGATAATGATGACGTTTCTGATTGTCCTTGGCACAAGGGATGCTGAATTTGAATTCGGAGAGAAAGTCGGAATCATAGAGATCAAAGGTATTATTATAGATTCTAAAAAAGCACTCCATAGCCTAAAGCGCTTCCGGGAGGATAACTCTATCAAAGCGATCGTGATCCGTATCGATTCCCCGGGGGGCGCCGTTGGTCCTTCACAGGAAATTTTCAGGGAGATCAGAAAGACTTCAAAATCAAAGAAAGTTGTGGCTTCCATGGGTTCAATAGCTGCTTCCGGAGGATATTACATTGCTGCAGGGACAGACGGAATTGTTGCCAATCCAGGGACAATAACGGGCAGCATCGGCGTTATCATGGGGTTTACGAATTATCAGGAGTTGCTCAGTAAAATCGGATTGGTTCCCATTGTGATCAAAAGTGGCGAATACAAGGATATGGGATCTCCGGTTCGAGAGATGAAGCCTGAAGAAAAGAGAATGCTTAAGGATTTTGCGAGAAAAATTCACAGGCAATTTATTCAAGATATTGTTGAAGGCAGGAAGATGGATAAGGCCAAGGTGAAATTGCTTGCTGATGGACGTATCTTTACCGGAGAAGAATCAAAAGAACTGGGTCTGGTAGACCGGATCGGAAATTTGGAAGATGCCATTGAATGGGCCGGCCGTTTGGGTGGTATTAAAGGAAAAATTTCTACGGTTTATGCCCGGGAGAAAAAATTTTCACTTATAAATTATATTTCGGACTCATCTGCTAAAGCGTTATTAAATCGAATCACAGATCCATCTTTGTCTGCAGATTATCTATATTTGCCGGAAAAAGGCCTTTAACCCGATCTAATAATCAATAATTAATTGTTAATTATTAATTGTTAACCATTGACTATTAACCATTATTTATTGAACCTCGAACCTCATTTGTTATTCAAAAACAGTTATGTCCCCCCGCCCTTTGCGGATAACCTCAGGCATATCGTTAATCAGAGATATAACACTTGAAGGGTGCCCCGGGACAGGTCCACCGTCAATCACCACATCTATTCTGGGGTGAAAAAAATCATGAATGAGGGACGGGTCAAAAAAATTGGTACCATCAGGCATTGTGGCACTTGTGGTGATGATCGGATTCCCCAGCGTTTCAACCAGTTCAAGGGAAATCGGATGGTCCGGCACACGTATTCCGGCGGTTTTCCGCTGGGTAAGCATGATTTTGGGAACCAGTTTGGATCCTTCCAGAACGAATGTATAAGGACCCGGCAAAAGCCGTTTCATGGTTTTATATGCATAATTTGAAACCTTGGCATAATGGCTGATATTTTTGAGTCCCGAGCAGATAAAACTAAATGGTTTTATTCTATTCCGCTGTTTTAACTGGTAAATCTTTTCAATCGCCTTTTTATTCATAATATCGCATCCGATTCCGTAATAGGTGTCGGTTGGATAAGCGATAATACCTCCTTTTTTAAGGACATCTACAACCTTTGTGATAAGACGTTTCTGAGGATTTTTGGGGTTTATTTTAATGAGCATCACAGTTATCTATTACGGGTATTAACGTAATGTCAAGGCGACTTATGAAAAACCCCAGGGTAAACGCATTTGATTTCGATGCAGCGTAGCGACGGCGTGGAGCGTTCTCCCTGTATTGGGATTCAAATGCGTTTACCCTGTGAAAAATCCAGACGAATAAAGATTGCAAAACACACTTCCATTTGTTATTCGGTTTTTAAAAAATACGAGAGGGATTCTCAGAAATATGTTCCCATGGATCGTCTTCTGAGTTTTGGATGAACCTTATAAATCGACAGAATCCTTCCTGGAGGAACTTATGATAAAAGAACAACTTGAAGAAGCTTTTTCTTTTGACGATGTTTTATTGCTGCCGGGCTTTTCGGATGTTCTGCCGAGAGATGTTGATACCCGTACCCCGTTGACAAGAAACATTACACTGAGCATTCCCATTGTCAGTGCTGCCATGGATACGGTAACAGAGGCTGACACCGCCATAAGTATGGCACGTGAAGGCGGTATCGGTTTTATACACCGCAACATGAGTATAAAAAGCCAGGTTGTTGAGGTTGACCGGGTTAAAAAATCGGAAAGCGGCATGATCGTCGATCCGGTTACGATTCATCCTGATCAGCCTGTTCATGAAGTGTTGAAGCTGATGGAAAAATATCGCATTTCCGGAGTTCCGGTTACAATAGGAAATCGACTGGTAGGCATTGTGACAAACAGGGATTTAAGATTTGAAACAAATCTTGAAAAGAGTGTCTTTGAAGTCATGACCAAAGAAAATCTGATCACTGTTTCAGAAGGAATTACACTAAAAGACTCAAAGAAACTGCTGCATGAACACAGGATAGAAAAGCTTCTTGTTGTCGATTCAGAGGGGATGCTGATCGGAATGATAACCATAAAAGATATTGAAAAGATAAAAAAATACCCGAATGCCTGTAAGGACAATATGGGCAGACTCAGAGTGGGAGCAGCCATAGGCGTCGGCTCTGATATGGAAGAACGTGCAGATGCACTCCTAAAGGCGGGAGCTGATATTATCCTAATCGATACCTCTCACGGACATTCAAAAAACGTACTTGATGCTGTAGAAATTTTAAAAAATAATTTCAAGAAAATTGAACTGATCGCCGGAAATGTCGGTACGGCGAAGGGAGCTGAAGCCCTTGTTAAGGCAGGTGTTGACGGAGTTAAGATCGGGCTTGGACCCGGCTCCATCTGTACAACTCGTGTTGTTGCAGGTGTTGGGGTACCTCAGATCACCGCAATCATGAACTGCAAGTCGGTATTTAACAAAACGGGTGTTCCCTTGATTGCTGACGGCGGCATTAAATTTTCAGGTGATATTACAAAAGCCGTGGCCGCAGGTGCTCATGTGATAATGATTGGCGGTCTTCTTGCAGGAACCGAGGAGAGTCCGGGTGAGTTGGTTATTTACCAGGGCCGCAGCTATAAGGCTTACCGGGGAATGGGGTCCATAGAAGCCATGCGAAAAGGGAGCAAAGACAGGTACTATCAGGGCGAAGATGTCTACGGCGATAAACTGGTTCCTGAGGGTATTGTGGGCCGTGTGCCCTATAGAGGAAGCCTTTCCGATAATATTTTCCAGCTTATTGGAGGGCTAAAGGCGGGAATGGGATATGTGGGATGCCGGACTCTGGATGAACTCAGGGAAAAAGCACGCTTCGTAAAGATCAGTGCGGCAGGCATGCGTGAAAGCCATGTCCATGACGTGATTATTACCAAAGAGGCGCCTAATTATCGTCTTGATTAGACCCTTAGCCCGGATATTTCACGAGTGCGAGGCGTTCATTTGCCCCGATAGCGGGATTTCCGCTTCGCTCCAACAAGGCATTCAAGGGCGCAGCCCCGCTTGATAAAGCGGGATAAAACTCCGTATTCTTAATTAACGCGGCTCGCAGATCCCGCGAATAGCGGGGAAATGGGCGCCTCGGACTCGCCCGTAGGGTGAAAATTTTTGAGAAATTGAACAAGAAAATTTTCGCTACAAACTGTCACCTGACAACTAGAAGCAAAATTGTAAATAACAAACGGTTTTCATTACTAATAAAGAGGCCTCTCGAAAATTTTCATGAAATATTCGGGTTAGCAATTATGCGAATTAAACAATGACAGAGACCGCATCTAATTTTGTACACCTTCATGTTCATACCCAGTACAGTCTTCTTGACGGAGCCATAAGGATCGATCCGCTTTTAAAGCGTGTCGCAGATTTTGACATGGACGCCGTGGCGATCACCGATCATGGGACCATGTTCGGGGCCATGACGTTTTATGAAAAGGCGAATAAGGCCGGAATAAAACCGATTATCGGGTGCGAATGCTATCTGGCCCCGCGACGTCTTACGGAGAAAACCTCGCTCGATAAAAGGGGCCTTTCCCATTTGATCCTTCTGGCTGAAAATCAGGAAGGATACCGGAATCTTTGCAAACTGGCCACCATTGCCCAGCTTCAGGGATTTTATTACAAACCCCGCATCGACAAAGAAGTTCTAAAACAATACATCAAAGGGCTTATCGGCTTTTCAGGATGTTTGCGCGGTGAAATCCCCAGACTGATTCAGGAAAACCGAATAGATAAGGCTGATGAGGCCGCCCGCTTTTACCTTGACGTCTTCGGCGAGGGGAATTTTTTCCTGGAAGTTCAAAATAACGGTATAGATATACAGGAAAAAGTGAACCAGGCCCTTTTGGATATGAGCAAGAGGCTTTCCATTCCTCTGGTCGCCAGCAACGATTGTCATTACCTCGATAAAGAAGATGTTCGTGCTCATGATGTGCTTTTGTGCATCCAGACAGGAAAGACCGTTCATGACACGGACAGACTACAATTTAGAACCGATCAGCTCTATTTAAAATCAAAAACCGAAATGTATTCAGCGTTCAAAGAATATCCGGGTGCTCTTGAAAATACCGTGGATATCGCCAGGCGCTGTAATATAGAATTCGACTATAACTCGTATCACTTCCCGAAATTTGAAACCTCATCCATGCAGACAGTAGATGAGCTTTTTGAACAAAAGGTAAGGGATGGGTTTAAGTCCATATTCAAGCGAATAAAGACAAGAAATCCCGATGTTGATAAAAAGCTTTATGTTGACCGTATCGAAAGGGAGATTGCCGTCATCAATTCCATGGGGTTTCCAGGGTATTTTTTAGTTGTTGCTGATTTTATCCGATATGCCAAAGAAAACAATATTCCTGTGGGACCCGGAAGAGGATCTGCGGCAGGGAGCCTTGTTGCTTATTCCCTTGGAATCACAGACCTTGACCCGATTGAGCACGGTCTTATCTTTGAACGCTTTTTAAATCCGGCTCGCAAAAGCATGCCGGACATTGATGTTGACTTTTGTATAAACGGCAGGGAAGAAGTCTTCAAGTATGTGGTGGAAAAATACGGCGGCGGCGATTTTGTTGCCCAGATTATCACATTCGGAAAACTGAAAACCAGGGCCGTAATTCGTGATGTGGGCCGGGCGTTAGATATACCCCTTTACGAGGTGGACGCTATTGCCAAAATGGTGCCCGATGTCTTGAACATAAGTCTTGACGCTGCGCTTGAACAGGAACCTCGGCTTAAGGATCTGGCTAAAAAGAAACCGGAGGTCGCCGATCTTATCAACATCTGCCGTATACTGGAAGGACTCCCGCGGCATGCCTCAACGCATGCTGCCGGCGTTGTCATCGCGGACAAGCCTCTGGTGGAATATTTACCGCTATACAAAGGTAAAAAGGGTGAAGTTGTTACCCAGTTTGATATGAAGTGTGTAGAGAAAATCGGACTGGTTAAGTTTGACTTTCTGGGACTTCGCAACCTGACGGTCATCGCAAATACGCTTAAGCTAATCGCAGCACAGGGCGGCACACCGCCTGATCTCATAAACCTCGATTTAAAGGATCCCGCCACGTATCGTCTGCTTGAATCTGGCGAAACCACCGGCGTATTCCAGTTGGAAAGCTCGGGCATGAAAGATCTGCTGGTAAAATTAAAGCCGGAAAGCTTTGATGATATCATCGCACTGGTTGCACTTTACCGTCCCGGTCCCCTTGACAGCGGAATGGTGGATGATTTTGTGGACAGAAAACACGGCAAAAAAAAGGTTGAGTACCTGGTACCACAGCTCGAACCGATTCTGAAAGAAACTTACGGGGTTGTCGTCTATCAGGAGCAGGTGATGAAGATCGCCGGGGATCTGGCAAATTATTCCATGGCCGAAGCTGATGATCTCCGAAAGGCCATGGGTAAGAAAATTCCCGAGATTCTGGCCAAACACAGGGAGCGTTTCATGCAGGGAGCTGCGGACAACGGTATTCCTTATGATAAAGCCGGAAAAATATTTTATTTAATGGAAAAATTCGGGGGATATGGATTTAACAAGTCTCACAGCGCCGCATATTCAATGATAGCATATCAGACCGCTTTTCTAAAAGCTCATTTCCCGTTGGAGTTTATGGCGTCATTGCTTACCAGTGAAATGCATTCCACCGATGGTGTTGTAAAATATATTGCCGAATGCAAAAGCCACGGTATTGAAATTCTCCCTCCGGATATCAACGAAAGCGACAAAGAATTTACCGTAAGCGGATCCAAAATAAGATTCGGACTTGTCGCGGTTAAGAACGTCGGTGAAAACGCCATCGAATCTATCGTCGAGGCCAGAAATAAAGGGGGAAAATTTTCTTCACTTTTTGAATTCTGTGAACGCGTGGATCTGAAAAAGGTTAACAAACGTGTTGTAGAGAGCCTTATTAAATGCGGCGCTTTCGATTCCACCGGAGATTACCGCTCCCGGATGACGGCATCCGTGGAGGACATCCTTGATTATGGACAACGGGTTCAGAGAGAAAGATCGGATCCACAGATGGGTTTGTTTGACATGCCGGGAAGCAGTCCGGCCATTAACTTGCCCACCCTACCCGAAATCGATGAATGGAGCGAAAAACAGCTTTTAGCACTTGAAAAGGAATCTCTGGGTTTCTATATCACCGGGCATCCTTTGAGCGGCCATGAAGATATTCTGGAGAAGTTTACCAATGCCGACTCAGCTATGATCAAAGAGAGAAAAGATGGTGCTACCGTAAGAATCGGTGGAATAATAAGAAAGATAAAGACCATAAAAACCAAGAAAAAGGGGAGTTTGATGGCCTTTGCTACCCTGGAAGACCTGCATGGATCTGTTGAAGCCACCGTCTTTTCTTCACTGTATACAAAAGTTCATGACCTTTTAAGCGATGACCGTCCAATCCTTATCCAGGGACAGCTGCAAAAGGACGAAAACTCGGTAAAGATATTGGCAGACACAATTATACCGATTGAGAAGGCTGAAGAAACATGGACTGCAAGTGTCCATTTTAATCTGGACATAACCCGCATACAAAGAGAGTTACTTGTTAAATTAAAGGAGATTTTTAAAAGACACCCGGGTTCCTGCCGTGCATATATTCACCTGCTGAACCCTGATAAAGCAGAGACGATTATTGCACTGTCTAACTCTATAAAATTAAGAGCCGGTCTGCCGTTGACCCGTGAGGTTAATCAATTTCTTGGTTATAATGCTGTAGAAACAGCTTGCAAGCCTGCCGTGGCGTCGGTTAAAACCTAACCCCGACAAGCCGGAAGAAATTGCCACCAAAGCACAAAGACACAAAGGGAAACGGTTTGTTAAAATTCATCTTCGTGTCGTGGTGTCTTGGTGGCAAAAAATTTTTGCCATAAAAAGCACAAAATGGAAGATTTTTCAAAGGTCTGGAGACATAATTCACCATGAAAGTACCCCTGCTTGATTTAAAAGAACAGTATAAATCTATTAAGGAAGAGATGTTAAAGGTTGCTGAAGAAATTTTTGAAAGCCAGTATTTTATTCTGGGCCCAAGGGTCGAGGCCCTTGAAAAGGATATTGCCGGTTACTGTTCTTCAAAGCATGCCTTGGGAGTTTCATCCGGAACCGACGCACTTTTGATTTCGCTGATGGCAGCGGATATCGACGCTCAACAGACGGTTACCACAACTCCGTATACCTTTTTCGCTACTGCAGGGTCCATATTTCGTACCGGCGCCAGTCCAATCTTTGTAGATATTGACCCTGACACGTATAATATGTCACCCGAAAGCCTGGAACGTGTAATCGCTTCCATGACAGACAAAGAGCTGGCAAGCCTTAAGGCTGTCATACCCGTTCATCTGTATGGTCAATGTGCCGATATGGATCCGATCTTAAAAATTGCTAAGGAACACAATCTTTTTGTTATTGAGGATGCCGCACAGGCCATGGGAGCGGAATACCGAGGGCGACGGGCAGGATCAATGGGCGATTTTGGCTGCTTCTCTTTTTTCCCATCTAAAAACCTGGGTGCTTTTGGAGACGGAGGCATGGTAATAACCGGTTCAGATGAACTGTATGATAAATTGCGTGTTCTTCGGGTTCATGGTTCCCATCCAAAGTATTATCATAAATTGGTCGGCGGTAACTTCAGACTGGACGCGCTCCAAGCCGCGGTTGTTTCCGTAAAACTGAAATACCTTGACAAATGGACCCAATCCCGCCGGGAGAACGCACGTAAATACAGAGAACTTTTTGCAAATGCGGGAATAGATGACGTGATTAAGCTTCCGGTTGAAAAGGAAGACCGTCACATATACAATCAGTTTGTAATATGCGTAAAGGATAAAAGAGACGATCTTAGAATGTTTTTAAATGATGCCGGAGTAGGGACTGAAATTTACTATCCGATTCCCATGCATCTTCAGGAATGTTTTTTGGCTCTAAGCTACAAAAAGGGTGATTTTCCCGTGGCCGAGTATGCGGCTTTGCATACCTTAGCCCTTCCGATATATCCTGAGCTTTCGGATGACCAGATGGCATATGTGGTTGAAAAGATAAAAGCCTTCTTTGAAATTAAAGGATAATTTCAGTTATAATTTTTCAAGAATGTCCTCTATGTCACGGGGGACGGGAGCTTCAAAACAAAGGGTCTTTTGTTTTGCCGGGTGGGTGAATTCGAGCCGCCAGGCATGGAGCATCTGCCTTGGAACGGATCTAAACAAATCATATGCGGTGCTTTTTCCAGCCTTACGACCACCGTAGACCGAATCACCGACAACCGGATGTTTTATGGCGGCACAGTGGACTCTGATCTGGTGAGTTCGCCCTGTTTCGAGACTAAGCTCGACCAGGGTCGCCTGGGCGAAACGTTTCCTGACCCGCCATGTTGTTTCGGCCATGCGACTTTTTCGGCTATGTGTCGACATCTTTTTTCTATCAACAGGATGCCGTCCGATGGGAAGTGAAACCCTGCCTGAATCAGATTCCATCCTGCCATAAACAAGGGCCAGGTACTTCTTTTTAATGCTTCTCGATTTAAACTGCAGGGCCAGGTCATGATGTGCCGCAGAATTTTTAGCAACCACCATCACACCGGATGTGTCCTTATCCAGTCTGTGAACAATCCCCGGCCTTATTTCTCCGCCGATCCCTTCAAGCCCCGGGCAATGATAAAGAAGTGCATTCACTAAAGTGCCGCTATAGTGGCCCGGCGCAGGGTGAACTACAATTCCCGGTGGTTTGTTTATCACGATAATGTCATTGTCTTCATACAGGATGTCTATGGGAATAGGCTCGGGTTTAAACAACACAGGTTCAGGGGATGGAATGGTGCCACAAATTTCATCACCTGTCCTTGCCCGATACCCAGGCTTTTTTGCATCTCCCTGAACCCGAATTTTTCCATTTCGGATCAGGCTTGCCGCAACAGAACGGGAACAGCCGGAAATGCGGGAGGCGACTAATAGATCGAGGCGTTTTCCCGAATCAGATGCATCCACAAGGATTGTAAAGACACTTGGGTCGTGCATATCTTAAAAAGGAGAGTTGTTATTCGAACTTATCGGAATTATTTGTACTTTCGGGTTTTTTAGGAGGGAAAAGCGACTCCATTTCTGAAATAATCGTTTGTTCATCGGTATTTCTGGCCGTGGAAAGTTCCGTTACCAAAAGTGTTTGGGCCGTATCATAAAGCTTACGTTCACCAAAGGAAAGATCTTTTGTTAATTTAAGCAGAGAAAGGTCCCTGTAAACTTCGGCCACATCATAAAGCGAACCGGTCTTGATCTTTTCCATGTATTCCCTGTACCTGCGATTCCAGGTCTGGGTCTCACCAGGAAACTCCTCTCTTTTTTTCATGACCTCGTATACTTTAGAGATGTCTTTTTCGTCGATGACATCCCTCAGACCGACCTGTTCAACATTCCATGTGGGAATCATGATCGTCATTTGGTTTTCGAGAATTTTCATCATATAAAAATCATGTTCCTCACCGTTAACAATCTTGCTCTCGATAGAATTAATTTTCCCAACACCATGTGCCGGGTAAACCGCAAGATCCCCGGCTTTAAATTCCCGCACTTTTTGCTGAGATGCTTTTGTTTTTTCGTTATCCTTTTTCATACTCATTTTAACACCGGTCCATCTGCTTGTATATTTGTGAGACCTTTGCAAAATGTCCCCTTTTGCCCAATCCTGGCGTCCCCGCTGAGCGGGATTTGTCAACAGGCTCAAATTTTAACCCGCCACCGAACTTTGGTGGGTTAATCCTCAAAATGCTCAATTTATTCCTGTGGTTAAAATTTTCGCCTTCCTTGGCCTTGAACAAAATTGAACATTTTTAAAAGGTCTTTTTGTCATTGGTCGATTGTCAACCAATAATCAACAGATGATCTTATACCATATAATCAACGAACAATCAATAAAAAAGGACCGACGCAGATTACGCCGATCCTTTTTTATTTAAACAAGTTTTATGAATGTTTTATTACAGCAAAAATGGTACCATCAGTAATGCAACAACATTCAGTATTTTGATCATCGGGTTAATGGCCGGTCCTGCGGTATCCTTGTAAGGATCGCCAACCGTATCACCGGTAACTGCCGCTTTGTGGGCATCGCTTCCTTTGCCGCCCAGATGACCGTCTTCAATGTATTTTTTGGCATTGTCCCAGGCAGCTCCACCGGTGGTCATGGAAATGGCAACAAAAACACCGGTAACGATACTTCCGATCAGAAGCCCGCCCAGAGCGACCTTGCCAAGCAAGAAACCGACAATAAGTGGTGCAACCACCGGCAAAAGTGCCGGAACAATCATTTCACTTAGAGCAAACTTGGTGACAATGTCAACACAGGCGCCATAATCGGGTTTGGCAGTACCTTCCATGATGCCCGGAATTTCGCGGAACTGGCGGCGAACCTCTTCAACCACTGCCCCGCCGGCATTGCCCACCGCTTTCATGGCAATGGAAGCAAACAGGTACGGCAAAAGACCGCCGATAAAAAGACCTATGATAACATTTACATCGGACAGGTCGAATTTAATGGCAGCAGCGCTTTCTTTGCCGTGTATGGCAAATTCCTGTACATAGGCCGCAAACAGAACCAGAGCCGCCAGACCGGCAGAACCGATGGCATACCCTTTGGTAACCGCTTTGGTGGTGTTTCCGACCGCATCCAGAGGATCTGTGATCGCCCGGACGCTTTCATCCATTTCAGCCATTTCAGCAATTCCGCCGGCATTATCGGTAATCGGACCGTAAGCGTCAATGGCAATAACCATACCGGTCATGGAAAGCATGGACATGGCTGCCATGGCAATGCCGTAAAGGCCCGCAAAGTGATATGACAGATAAATTGCCAGGCAGATGGTAAGAACCGGAGCCGCCGTGGACTGCATACTCACGCCCAGACCGGCGATTATATTTGTGCCGTGGCCGGTTGTAGATGCATGCGCAATCTGTTTAACCGGTCCGTAAATGCCTGTGTAAAATTCGGTAATGATAACAATGACAACGGTAAGAATAAGTCCGATAAGCGTGCAATAGTAAATGTTCATGGCGGAAATACCTTCCAAGTTGCCCATGAACTTGTTGCAGGCGTAGTAGAATGCAACGGCCGCCAGTATGGCGGCACCGAACATCCCTTTGTACAGGGCGCCCATGATGTATTCACTTTTTCCGAGTCTTACAAAGAAAACAGCGATCGCAGAAGCGACGATTGAGATAGCGCCGAGCACCAGCGGGAATTCGACCACCATTTGGTTTTTGGGAAAAAGAAGACTACCGATAAGCATGGCGGCTACGGCCGTAACCGCGTATGTCTCAAAAAGGTCGGCTGCCATACCCGCACAGTCCCCCACATTGTCACCCACATTGTCGGCAATGGTCGCCGGGTTTCTGGGGTCATCTTCAGGGATGCCGGCCTCGACTTTGCCGACCAGGTCAGCTCCCACATCAGCTCCCTTGGTGAAGATCCCGCCGCCCAGCCGTGCGAAAATCGAAATCAGGCTTCCGCCAAACCCTAAGGCCACCAGGGCAATAACATCATGGGTTACGGTATAATACCCGGATATGGCGGTTAAAGCCAGACCGGCCACTATCATTCCGGTAACTGAACCGCCCTTGAAGGCCAGAGCCAGAGCAGGAGCAAGGCCTTTTTTGGCGGCTTCTGCGGTTCTTACATTGGCGAGAACCGATACCCGCATTCCGATATATCCTGCCATGAATGATGCGACTGCGCCGACCAGAAATCCAATGGCGGTTTTTATGCCAAGGGTGGCAAAGATTATAATGAAAATAATGATACCGGCAGTACCCATACTTTTGAGCTGGCGGTTCAGATATGCAATAGCGCCTTCTTGAATAGCGCGGGCAATCTCTTGCATCTTTTCATCTCCGGCAGGCGCTTTTTTGACAACTGTGGCCAGAGAAATCGCAAAAAGCACTCCAAAAGCACCAACCAGCGTGCAAAACAACGGTAAATTGTTCAATACAGCTTCCATTATTCCCTCCATCTGAATAGTTAACTTGAAATTACAATGCTTTTATCGTTGAACCTGTCCATCCCCTCCTTTGCACCTTTACAAAGGATTGTAACTACAGCATCCCGAGCCTCTGTAATGATCCGGTGTAGAACTTTTTTTTCTTTTATAGTAAATTTTCCCAGAACATAATCAGCAGCACTAACCCCGGCCTCGGGTCGCCCGACGCCAATACGCAGACGCGTAAAACCACCTCCGCCAAAGGCATCTATTATTGATCTTACACCTTTGTGTCCCCCATCCCCTCCTTTCTCCTTTATTTTTATTCTTCCAAAAGCAAGGTCTATGTCATCGTGAACAATCAACATGTCCTCACTTAATATCCTGTAATATCCTGCAATTTTTTGAACCCGAGGCCCGCTTATGTTCATAAAGGCCGTGGGTTTTGCCAGGATAACCTCAACGCCGTCTATGGATCCGCGTCCGAAAATGGTGTCAAATTTTTGTTTTACAAGGGCGATAGAAAAAGCTTCTGCAATTTGATCCACCATCATAAATCCAACATTATGCCGGGTATTTTTATAAGTATTACCCGGATTGCCGAGTCCGACGACCAGGCGTATACGTTTTTGCGGCATAAAAAAAGTCCGTCACACTATTTTTCATCACCGGATTCAGGTTGTTCTTCACCTTCTTCAGCGATGACCTCTTCAACCTCCTCCGCCTCTTCTTCTTCGGGTTCCACCGCTTCTTCTATCTTGGGGCTGATAATTGTTACTACCGTAAAATTTTCCTCACCCAAAAACTCAATTTCACTTTGCCGTGGAAGATCAGCCACATGGATCGAATCTCCGATATCAAGATTCCTAATATCAATCTCAATAGATTCCGGAACATTGAGCGGCAAGCACTGAACTTCAAGTTCACGTCTGATTATCTGCAGTATGCCCCCAATCTCAACGCCCTTTGACTTACCGGTTGTTATTACAGGAACGTTCACTATAATCTTACGATCCATTGTGACCTCATAGAAATCGATGTGCAGGAAGTTGCGTGAAACCGGATGGATTTGCAGTTCCTTTACCATAACTGTTTTGGTTGATGTTTCTCTATTGTTGGGAATAACAAGGTTTAAAAGGACCTGGCCGATCCGCCCCTTCTTCAAAACCCTGTCGATATCGCTTATATTCACGGAAAGCCGAACAGATTCTGTTCCCGGGCCGTAAAGCACGGCAGGTATCTGCCCTGCCTGTCTGAGTCTGCGTGCAGGGCCGTTGCCTGTGGCGGTTCTAATATTTGTCTTTAATTCTATTAACTCCAAAATATATTAATCCTCCTGAAAAAACTTTTTCCATTCTGCCACTAAGGCACCAAGACATGAAGAAAGAATAAATAATATATCCTTTGTGTCTTAGTGTCTTTGTGAGACCTTTGAAAAACGCCCCCTTTTGCCCAATTCCGGCGTTAGGGTCAAATTTTAACCCGCCACCGAACTTTGGTGGGTTAATCCTCAAAATACTCTATGTATTCCTGTGGTTAAAATTTTCGCCTTCCTTGGCCTTGAACAAAATTGAGCGTTTTTCAAAGGTCTCTTTGTGGCAAATATTTTTGGTTCCGGCTTATCCGGGTTAGGTTTTATACAAAAAGAGAAGTTACGGAATCTCCTTTAAAACTTCGAATAATCGCCTCGCCAATCAGCTCCGAAATCGAAAGTACCTTGATTTTATTACAGGCTTTGGCGCTTCTCTTTAAAGGGATCGTGTCTGTTACAACCAGGGTTTTCAAGTCCGAATCCTCGATCCGTTCGATTGCCGGCCCTGACAGAACTGCATGGCTAGAGCTGGCATGGATCTCCCTGGCGCCATTTTTCATGATAGCTCTGGCAGCCTCGACAAGGGTGCCGGCGGTATCGACCATGTCATCAAGAATAACCACAACCTTATCGGCAACATCACCGATGACTGCCATAGCCTTGGCTTGGTTGGGAGCCTCTCTCCGCTTGTCAATGATAGCAAGCCCGGCATTTAGACGCTTTGCAAAGGCTCTGGCCCTTTCAACCCCACCCGCATCCGGAGAAACGATAACAAGGTCATTATTAAATTTTTTTTTGATATAATCGATAATAACCGGAGCAGCAAAAAGATTGTCCACCGGAATGTTGAAAAACCCCTGAATCTGACCGGCATGCAGATCCATTGTAATAATCCGGGTTGCACCGGCGACGGTCAGTAAATCCGCAACTAGTTTGGCGCTGATCGGAACCCGCGGCGCTACCTTCTTGTCCTGCCGTGCATACCCGTAATAGGGAATTACCGCTGTTATCCTGTTTGCCGACGCACGCTTTAAGGCATCTAACATCAGAAGCAGTTCAACCAGATTATCATTCACCGGAGAACAGATGGACTGAATGACAAAAACATCTTTTGATCTTACGTTTTCATCTATTTCGATCTGGATCTCACCGTCACTGAATCTTTTTACCTTTTCCCCTCCCAGAGGAACATGGATATATTCACATATTTTTCGGGAAAGAGTATAGTTTGAATTTCCTGAAAATATTATAAAATCATTCATTTAAATAACTATTCACTATTGATGCAACCTGGCTGGGGCGGGAGGATTCGAACCTCCGAATGCAGGAACCAAAATCCTGTGTCTTACCACTTGACGACGCCCCATAATCAAAGATGCAGGGTTGACAAATTATCCCTGTTCCGGGTTGTCTCCTTTATCCTTTGTTATCATATCGACAAGATACAACTGCCACTTGTCGTTCTCTGCAAGTACGTTCTTTGCTTTCAAGGCTGTATCGGAATCGGAAAAAAGGCCGAATACCGTGGATCCGCTGCCCGACATGAGCGCTCCCAATGCGCCATGTCTTAAAAGAGCCTCTTTAACTGTATATATGCCCGGATACATTGATGCCGCAGTGGTTTCAAGATCATTGCATAAATGGCATCTCGGATCAAAGCTCTGCTTGTTCAAAAGAAGACTTCTAAGTTTTTTTTTGCATTTTGTCAATCCCAAATTAAGATTTTTATAAACCTTGGCCGTTGAAATGCTAAAACCGGGGAAAACCAATAATATCTTAAAACTTTCAAGCCCTTGGTAAGCTTTGAGCTTGTCACCGATACCGGATACTATTGCCGGTTCCCGGAAAATAAAAAAGGGCACATCGGCTCCGATTGAACGCCCCATGGATATGAGTTTGTCCGGGGAAAATGGATAGCCGTAATAGCGGTTCAACCCCAAAAAAACGCTAGCCGCATTGCTGCTTCCCCCTCCGAGGCCGGCTGCAACCGGTATCTGTTTTTCTATGGAAATTTTTACGCTTTCATTTATATTCAGGGTGTTAAAAAAAAGAGATGCAGCGGCAAAGGCAAGATTTGTTTCATCTTCCGGAACGTCCGGATGGCTGCAGGAGACGGAGGTTTCCTTAACGCCAAAGATAAGTGAAACCGTATCGCAAAGTCCGACACAGCACATCAGGCTGACCAGATCATGGTAGCCGTCGGGTCGTTTTCCTGTAATTTCCAGAAACAGGTTTATTTTAGCAGGAGAGAGAATCCTCATAAGATGTCCGGATTATCCCTTCTCTTTTACATATATCATCCTCAGGTCATATAGAATATTTTTCAGCATGGTCTCTTCATCCTTTGTCAAATTCCCTTGGGTTTTTTCTTCCAGCATGCCTAAAATATCTATGGTCTGTTTTGCAAGGGGCAGATTCTTAGTCTTTTTGCCGGTGGCAGGATCGTCAATTAGACCGAGTTGTAGCAGTACAGATGAATTCAACGAAAAAATAAAGGTGGCGAAATTGATTTTCGGCAGTTGAAAGTCTGTTTTATCCTCTTCAGGAGCAGTCGCCTCTTGGGATTCACTTGCCTTAGCCTCCTCTTTTGAAGGTTTGGCCGTTTCTTCTTTTGTCTCTTGATCCGGATCCCCTTCCGCAAACATTCTTTTGTCTTTGATAATAAAATCTTTTTTGTCAGGCATTTCTGATCTCCGGTTTGTGAGTGTTAAGATAAATAAAATTGATGGTCTCGTAAAAGGTCAGAAAAACGACCGTTTTACGAATTTATCAAAATTTATTTAACAGAGAAAATAGATCTTTTCAACAAGATTTAAAACAATCGAATGAACTGAGGGGCTTCGCCTCAATTGGAATAATGGAATAATGGAATGATGGAGTAATGTAATGATGGGTGAGCTTGTCCTGAACGAAGTTGAAGGAAAGGAGTTTTTTACAATTAAAATAGTTTGTTTCCGCCCTTACTCCCCAATATTCAATGACCAAAGCCTGTTTGAAATTTTGAATTTCGGTTATTGTTATTTGTTTCTTCCGGTTTATCAGGGTCAGGGGGTAAACGGTTTCAATAAATCTAATGGCGACAACGACCTGGTTTTGAGATCCTTTTCCATTTCAGTTGTTTTTTCTATGGCGTCCTGGTCCTTAGGGGTTGCATCTTCTAAAATCTGGGGAGTGATCAGAACGATAAGTTCGGATTTTCCCGTGCCGTGAGAGGTTCGGCCAAATAACAAGCCCAATCCGGGTATATCCCCCAGGCAGGGGACTCTATTTCTTGTTTCGGTTCTTGTATTTTGGATCAGACCGCCGATAAAAACCGTTTCCCCATTTTTGGCCCTCAGCCAGGTGGTTACCATGGTTGATTTTACCACCGGGATTCCGCCTTCTTCAATCCGGGCCGAATTAATTTCCGGTTGTACTTTAAGCAATACATTGTTTTCATGATCGATATAGGGAGTAATTTCAAGGATGGTACCCGTATCTATCCATTCAATGGAAGTGGTGGCGATGCCGTCAGAAACCGTGGTCACGGAATACCCCTGCTGACCCCCAACCTGTACCCTGGCGGGTTTGCTGTGAATGGCCAGTATCTTGGGGGTAGACAGCGTGTTGATCTTGGTCTTGGCCCGCAGCGCATCCAGGGCGGCCGTGAATTGATGACGGGTTCCCACACCGGTTATGATGTTGCCGAAAATGCCTTCTCCTGTTTCCGGTACCGGAGAGATCCCCGTGTCAGTGGGTATAATGGCGCCGGTGAACCCTCCGGTTCCAATCCTCACATCGCCCATGATCTTCTCCCAGTTGACGCCCAGGGTCATATCATCGGTCAATTCGACTTCTAAAATTTTGGCCTCGATCATAACCTGTTTGGGCCTGGCATCCCAAAAGCGAACAAGGGATTCTATTTTCGATATATTTTCCGGCGTATCTTCCACGATAATGCTCTTGGAAGGTTCATGGATTTTTATCATTCTAAATCCGGGTATGGCATCCAAAACCTCCTGAATTTTATCCATGTCTGCATATTCGAGTTTAAAGATCCTCAGTTTTAGAATTTCGGTCTGTGGTTCTATCGCCTCTTTGGGTTTAAACACATAATAAACATCCCCTTGTTTATGATAACTGAATCCTCCTGCACGGCAAATCGCGTCTAATATTTTGTTAAAGGGAACATTGTAAAGATGCACGGATACTTTTCCGGAAACATCCTGAGCAGAGACAATGTTTATCTTTTGTTGCATGGCCAAGCCTGAAAGGATCTCCTGGATATCACCCTGATAAAAATTCATTGTCAGCAATTGCTGTTTCGACGATGGATCGATGATCTCTTGATTTTTGGCCGTCGATGTTGTCTTGGCGGGTGGGTTTGGCTGAATGTTCTTTTCCGGTGGTGTAGTTTTTGTTTTTTGGGGTATTTCGCCTTTCGGGGCTTCCTCTGGCAAGCGATCTTTAACGACAGCCAGGGTGGACTCGGCATTATTCTCAGGATCGGCGGCTGTTTTTTCAGATGAGAAAACATTGCCATGTTCATCCCGGTAAAGGTTGATGACCAAACGGTCCGGATTTTCCAAAGAAAAATAACTAAACCGTAAAAAATTTTTCAAAAGACCCATCCGAACATTTAAATCATTTCCAGCCTTTTCCAGCCTGACCCATGATTCGGAGTTCTTGTATTCTCGATATGGGGCCAGCACGGTTTTTGCGTTTTTTAATCTAAACCAAACTTCATCATTATAAACTACAGGTTTGTCAAGCTGGAAAGGGTTTCCAAACTCGAAAACAATAGATGCATAATCGTCGTGACGATCGGCCTGAATTGTTTCCAGAATGACCGCCTGCGAGGGGAGGGCGGCACCGAATAGTTTGGGGCCGGTTGATAACAGTATGATGACAAACAAAATGCATATACGACTTGCTTTGAGCATGAATTCAGTCAAGAGTTTTAAGGGGCGTTTTTTACGATTCATATCCCGGTTTCTCCACGGCTTTTTGAACTTGTTTTATTGTTTATCCGCAGGGGTTAAAACCTGCAGAACCATTTCATGGCTGACCGATTTTAAAAGTACCTCATGGGGATCAATCTTTACAATTTGATATTCGCCGATTTTTTCGCCCGTCCGGACAAATTTATCATTAATGATGGCCATCGGCTTTTTACCGCCGATGATGATTCCTTTGAGCTCTAAAATACCAATTGGCTCCGGTGTTTTATCCGCCTGAATCAGGGAGGCTGATTCTGCAGGCAGTTGTACCGGTGAAAAAATATCTCTGATATTTATGCTCAAAGATTCATTAACGGGCAATCTGAGTTTACGGATGTTCTTTTTGATCTTGGTTTTTTCGAGATGAGGAACATCGAATTTCGCCTCCTTGTGAGAGAGACTGGCGATATCCGCATCAGCGCCATTTTTTTTGTGTATAAAGCGAAAGTATGCGACGATAACCGCCACAACTAACAGCCCGATAACAATATAGAGCTTTACTTTTTTGCTTTTTTGGGTCGGCATTTACTTCTCGTTCCCTTCATAAGGTCGTACACGCATTCATAAATTGAAAATGTTTAGAATATTTTCGGTTTTTTTGTGCTCAAAAACACTGGCCATTAATTCAACCTGGCATTGACCCGAAACTTCATTTTTGGCAATGGTCATCTTTTCCATTACAAAAATGCGGTCCATCCTCTCAAAATCGTGAATCAAATGATAAATGTTGACAAAGTCTCCCTTGAACAAAAGCTGGATGGGGTTTTTTAGATAAATTTTCTCTTCCACCACGCTTAACGGCGTCAAATTAATCAACGCTATCTTTCGTTGCTTCATCAAAGAATCGATTTGCTTTAATAGTAATCCGATTTTTCCGGATTCCGGAATTCGCTTATTGAAATAATTCAGTTCTTTTTTTATCGCAGCCAGGGTCGTCTTCAGCTCCCCCAGATTTGTTCTATTCAGGCTAACTTCCTTCATCCTTTTGGAAAGGATGTCTTTTTCAATTTCAAACTGCTGCTTTTTCTTGATAACATGGCTGACGGACAGATAGCCGCATCCCAGTGAAACGATGATGACTATGGCAAGACAGGCTTGATTCAAACGTTTTATGCTTATGTTCATCATAACTAAAATCTCGATATTTTGCAGTCTATCTGAAACTGGATAACCTTTACATTAGCATTTGGATTCTGAACCGACTTTGCCATCCCGGTCTCTTTGGCATATTTCAATCCAACATCTTTAAAGAGCGGATCGACGGAGAGCCGGGTCAAAAAATTTCCCAGGTCATTATTGGACAGGGAAAACCCGTAAAGTTTTAAGAAGGGGACGATTTCCTCTTCCTCTGCCTCGGTATCGATACTGAGCGTTGTAAGCCAGGTCTGTGCATTCATGATTTCCGACAATTTCAGGAGAAATCTTGAAAAAGGCTGAATCCCGGTGAACTTTTTAAGAAAAGATTCCTGGAGGCTCAGTCGTTGAATCTCATCTTGTGTTTCCTTGATTTCTTCCAGGGTTCCCCCCAGTTGCTTATGCATATCTTGAAGAGTTGTCATGGGTCGTTTTTTTGGCAGGACAACATGAACCTGGTACAGATAGAATCCAAAAATCAGGGTAAGGCAAAGGGTCAGGCATCCGGCCCATAAGAAAAGGTGACGGAATACATAATTTTTATGAAGAATATCGGCCGGAATTAAATTGATTTCTCTTAAAGCCATGTCATTTTTCTCATTGCAAGGCCCAGGCATAGGGCAAATGGCGCCCCCTCGGCCGTATCAGGCAAAAGGCTGCTATCTGATAGGGTAAACTTTACCATGGGATTAATGCATTTTGTCGGAATATTGAGCCTTTTTTCAAGATATTGATCCAAAAAGTTGAGAGAGCTTGACTGACCATACATGGAAATTTCTTCAAACCTGACTCCCTGCATTTCAGATCTGACATAACCGGTAATTTGGTAAAGTTCATGAATCAATTCATCAACATACGGGGTCAAAATCTGGAAGACGGTGCGATAGATTTCAATTGCATCATCGTTATCCCCATTCTTTGCCGCGGATTCACCGCTATCAGCGTCTATATGATGTTCATAATACAGTCCGTATTTTTTAAGCATTCCGAAAGCCTGTTCGCTGTTGTCCGAGAGTTCAAGGTTGGTCTCCAGGCGGTTCAAAAGATGTTGTATCCCCCACGGCGTATTCCGCTGGGCCAGAATGCTGTTTTGGGCGACGATGGCGATCAGGCTTTGATTGTATCCGATATTACATAAGATAATAGGGTTTTCTTTCGGGGAATAAAGATAATTATGCAGACGCAATAAAGAAGACAGGCTGAAGTCAATGGCCTCAAGCCTTAGGCCTGCCCGCTTTAGCAGATGGACATACTGTTCGACCTGCTCTCTGCGGACCGCGATGATGATGGCCTTAAATTTTTTGTTTTTTTCGGATGAAATGTCAGTGATCGAAGGATAATCGATGACGGCTTCTTCCAAGGGGAAAGAAAGATGTCTCCTGCATTCCCTAACCATCCCATCTTCTAAGGTTTCATCACCGCCGAGCTCAAAAGTTATGGGAAAATTATATATATGCTGGGCGGGCAGATGGACGGATACATTTTTGCCCCGAAATCTTCTGTTTTTTGCAATCTCCTTTAATATCGGGACCAGGGCGTCATCGGGTGCTATACTATCGGGCTGCCCATTGTTCAATTTTCGATGAAACAGTTCCCGAACCCATATTCCCTGCCGGGTTTTTTGAAACTGCGCGGCGTAAATATTTTGATCGGTAATATCAATGCCGATGGGGTATCTGTTTTTCAGATTTAACATGTTTCCTTTTTCAAATTACGGCCGTTTGTCCAAAGCAAAAAATAGACCAAAAATTAATACCATGAATTCAATGACCTGTAAAGTTAAAAACACAACAAACGGTATAACATTATCTTTCTGACTACAATATGTAGTAGAACATCGGGCGTTACTCAATATTTTGACCTTTAACGAATTCATCCCCCTTAATTGAGTGAAAAACTCAATGAATCGTCGGCAGGGATCGGTTATGATTTATCTCATCCCAGACCTCTAAAATGCCAACGTTTGAAAAACATGCTATGGGTTCGGTATCACGTAGAGCACATAGCTTTGCTCCACCACAGTATTTCCAATTGCGCCCACGGTGGCGATGGTGGCAAAGGTGGTATCGGTATACCAACGAATTTTGTATCCGTAACGGCCGCCGGCAAATGAATGCATGTAGTAAGTGTCCTCTGCCAATGGAACTATAATGCCATATTCTATATGAAGCAGCGGTGCATTATCCGGGTTGTCGTCATGGGCGACAATCTTCCGTTGGCCGTCCAGATCCGTTGATCGAAACAACATGGCCATGTCGTTACCGTCCGACCAACCCGGCCGATCGACGATCTCCTGTATGACGGAAGTAAAATCGGGCGTCTGGTACTTTTGGCCGTTGGTCCAGGCCGAAACGTTATTCCACGTCACAGAGGCATCCGTCTTGGGTCTGTCTGATATGTCGTCTTCTTCGTTATCAAAACGAGAGGCATTGTCTGAATCCTGGCCGTAAATGGTCAGGTCCGTATCTTGCGTATTTGAGGCGGCGGCCTGAAATTCAATATAAGCAGTGACAATCGTCGCTCCCTGCGGAACGTTTACGTTAAGGAAGCGAACCCCCACGTATCTCATCTTGCCCAGTTCCATCTTTACGTTATTGAGTGACAGATCGCCGTCGTCATCTTCCTCCGCATCATCATCATCATGGGTCACGCGAAAATCCACAGCGAAGGTGGTCTGTTTTAACATCCGCCAAATGGCATGATTGGCTGCGGATTCGGCCAGATAATGGGCCTGCATGCCGGTACCTCGGGTCTCTGTTGCCGAATTTCCCACACCCACCTTAAAGAGGAACGAAAAGCCCAGGGCGGACATAATGGCCAGCAGAACAAGCAGGACCACATAGGCCATACCGGCTTCGGACCTTTTGCCCACTTGGAAATGGCGTCTTAACACGGGGTCCTCCTCAGCGAACGCGTTTACCGGTCTTTTGAAGTGTATTCCGGGGGCAGACATATTCGGAGAAGGTGAGGTTTTTTCCGTCATCGTCCGTGAGGGTCATCGTAATACGCACTCTTTCCGGAGCCTGGTACTCGGCCTGGAACAGGGTGACCCGGGTTGACAATGCCGTTTTGTCACCCGTTGAGGGAATTGATTCCCAGAGGGTATGGGTGGCGCTTTCAAACTCATAAATCACCTCATTGAGCGGGTCTTCATTCTTGTTCCCGTCCTCATCGTCATCCTCTTTACCCTGTCCGTCATCTATGGTTCCGTTTCCATCGTCGTCCATTCCGGCGATGCCCGGCTCGTCATCAAAGTTGGCGTCATTACCAAAATCCTCATCCATATTTCCATCACCATCATTGTCTATCCCATCGAGGGGATCCTCGTTCTTACCCCAATATAAATAAGCATCTTCATCGTCATCTTTCTTATCCCCTTCATCCACATAACCGAAACCGTCATCGTCCACTCCCTTGATGCCGGGTTTACCATCTGCATTCATGTCTTCAGAAGGGTCTTCATCAATTCTCGGGAAAAGAGGGTCATCGAAGTAGAAGTCGCTGTCGTCGTTAACGGATCCTGAAAAGGCCAGAATATCCCTGTTATTTGTCCAGTTGTTGGGGATGGCAAGGTGCGTGCAGCGCCTGACCCCGTGGGTCATGCGCTCCATGGCCAGAAGACCTTCCTGGTAAAGCCGGGACCTGGCAGTGCCCTGGCCGTAAGCATCCAAACAGGTAGACATCAAGGGGATCGCCACCGTGGCGATGATTCCCAGGATAGCGACGGTGACCAGGAGTTCAACCAGGGTCAGGCCTTTTTGACCGATCTGTCTCATAATATCTTACCCACTTTGCCTTGATGGTCCACCAGTATGGTGGAAAGGGAGCGATACGGTAGCTCGGTGATCGATACGGTCACCTGTTTGGCTGTTGGCTCCGGGTTGCTGTCTCCGTCCAAATCCATGGCAGCCACGCTCCAGTTTACGGTATAATTTTGCCCGTTGACGGTGACCACCTCCGAGCCGTTACCGAGCGTGCCAAAGTCGGTGCCCACGAGCACCTCCATGCGGCTGCGCAAGTGGCTGTCAAGCAGCATGTGATCCGCCTGCACATCCAGGGTCTGGAATCCGGAGATATACGGGGCCGAAACCCCGACAGCCACCAGTGCCAACAGGGCAACGGAAAGCATGGCCTCCACAAGCGTAAAACCGCCACAGGCTTGTTGTACCGGCTTTATTATTTTAGAAATCTTTTTCAGGAGCATGTTATATCCTATAATGGACATTGTAATTGATTACCGCAGAGTCGCAGAGAACGCTGAGATTTAGTATTTTTTTGCTTTCCATTGAGAGGATGGAAAGCAAAAAGATCCAGCCCTATATGCGCTTATTCCTTTAAAAGGAAAATATATATTTTCTTTGCGTTCTCTGCGACTCTGCGGTGAACAATTACTATCAGTTTTGCTTAATTACTTACGGTGACCTTGCCGGTCAGCGAATCCAGGGTCACGACCATCTGCCGGCTGCCCAGGGCCAGTGTGACCGTACCGCCGGATGAAGGACACCCAAGCGCATCAAATGTAACGAAATTACCGTGGTTAAAATCCACCGCAGTGATATCTACGCCGTCGAACCGGTCTTCACTCGGCAGGCTGATATTGTAATCCGTGCCTTTATTCATGGGATTGCCCATGGGAGCAAAGGCGCCACCCTCCACGTCAGCTTCGCCAAGCTCGCTTTCCCCGCCCAACAGGTCGATGACCGGATTGAATTGCTCCACAAGAATCGTGTCCGCAACAGCGTCGATGGTCACCCGGGTCTTTCGGCCGGAAGTGGCGGTCAATTGGGCAAATTCCAGGGCGTTGACCGTCTCTTGGGCTCCTCCGGAAAGGCGAAAATCACCCAGCGCCGCATTGAGTGACGGCCAGCCGAGCATAACCACGATACTCATAAACACCAGCACGATCAGGATTTCGGCAAGCGTGAAGCCTGCCGGCGACTGCTTTTTCACCCAATTATAACGTGTCATGGGCGCCGTTATCCGCTGGAATCAGTACGCCGGTTACGGGATAGAATTTCCATCCAAAGTTTTCACCGGCCGAGCTCCTTGTGGTAATGTCATCCTCATCATAAACACATACCACATCGTTTTTGCTATTGTATGGATTTGTAGGCAGTGTCGCTGCTTTCACATAAGGACCATAGATCGCATTCCCACCTTTGACGTCCGCTGTTTTGCCGGTTATCTCTGAATACTTGGTCAGCTGAGGGACAAAAGCTGTTGCAGCATCAGCGTCGCTCCCGGCTGGATTGCCATCGGTTGCTTTAGTAGACCCCGGGTACTTATTGTCGTGCTGGAAGTAGTAAAGCTCTACAGAATTCCGAAGAGCGCTCAGGTTGGTCTTCAGCGTATTCAACTTGGCATCCTCTGTAGAAACCGAGATTTGCGGAATGATGATCATGGCCAGAATCCCGAGTACAATGACTACGATCAGCATTTCAATCAAGGTAAACCCTGATTGGTTTCTCAATCTTAATTTCATTTTTCGATAGTCTCCTTTTTTGTTTTTCAATCTTAATTTCATTTTTTCGATAGTCTCCTTTTTTGTTTTTTTTATTAACGATATGGTTCAACCGTTAAAGGTTTGATTATTTTTTTTAAAACTATTTAGCCTTACCGTAAAACCTGCGACAGCTTGAACAACGGAAGGATGATGGACGAAACAATCAGGCCCACAACCCCTCCCATGATAATCAAAGCGACCGGCTCGATCATGGCGGCAAATTTTTTAAGCTCCTGTTCGATCTCGATGTCATAAAACCTGGCCAGCCGCAACATGACAAATGGCAATTTCCCCACCTCTTCTCCAATAGCCACCATCTGTTTAACCGTCTCCGGTATATAGGGATAGCCGGCAAAGGGCTGAGAAAACTGTCCGCCCTGATCCACGGTAACTCTAATCCGGCTAACAAAGCGTCGATAATATTGATTCCGAATTGTAGGTTGGGCCACTTTGAGCGCCTCGATCAGGGGAACCTGACTTTCCAACAAATACCCGAGGGTCCGCAGCATTTCACCGGTATAAATCTTGTTGGCCAAACCGGAAATGAGCGGCCCTTTGACAAAAAAGAGATCCGCCAACGCCTGCCCCTGTTTACTTTTTTTCCAGGTGATGACTCCCAACACCAGGCCGGTACATGCAAGAATATAAATCCACCAATAATGCCGTAAAGATGCACTGGTCATTATAAGAAAGCGCGTGGTCCAGGGTAAGATGCTCTCTTTTCCTTGAAAAAATGCGGTAAATTTCGGAAGTACGCCGACCAGGATAAAAATGACCACCAATACCCCGAGACCGCACAGGACCATGGGATAGGTCAGAGCCGATCTCAGCTGGGAGATGAGAACCTGGCGCTTTTCCCGCATCTTCGCATTTCGATCTAAAATTTTCTTTAAAAAACCACCGGCTTCTCCGGCTTTAACCATGCTGATGAATTGGTTGTCAAAAATTTTGGGATGGCGTTTCATTGCCTCGGATAGCTGGCGGCCTTCCTCAATATCCTGATAGATGTCTGTGATGATCGCTTTAAATGCCGGATTTTGAATTTCATCCCCGATGCTTTTCAATGCCACGGTGAGGGGTGTATCTATCTCAAGCATCAGCGAAAGCTGTGAGATAAAAAATATCACTTCCTGAGAATTGACCGGTTTTCCGAAACCACGAAGAATTCCGATACCCAAAGGCGGTTTCGACCGATCCGCCGGTGCAAATTGAGTTGCCGCCCCTGTTTCCTGTATGTTTTTTGGATTGAAATTTATGGCCATACGTCACACGGTTATATAAAATTAATAGAATTTCATAAAATCAGGCAGCTTATTAAACTTCCATAGACACAAGCCGCTGGACCTCCTCAATGGTGGTAAGATATTGCAGGACTTTCTCATATCCCGCTTTTTTCAAGGTAAAGTTACCATTTCTCCTGCAATACTCTCTTAAAGCGTCGATCGTCGGATTTTCCAAAATCAAGGATTGCAGATCTCGATCGATCACCAATAATTCATGTATGCTTGTACGTCCCTTAAAACCGGAATCATAGCATTTTGAACATCCCTTGCCTTTATACAGGCGAAACTGTTTGTCTTCATCAATGCCCAGCTCCTTTAAAACGCTCCCGGGTGCATAGTATTCTGTTTTACAATGGGGACAAATCGTTCGTACCAAACGCTGCGACATGCAGGCCAGTATAGAAGATGATAAGAGATAGGGTTCAACGCCCATCTCAAGGAGCCGCGTGATCGCACTGGGACTGTCGTTGGTGTGCAGGGTTGATAGCACCATATGACCGGTAAGAGAGGCCTGAATGGCTATCTCGGCCGTTTCCCGGTCTCGGATTTCCCCCAACATTATAATGTCCGGATCCTGCCGCAGTGCGTGCCGCATGAATGTGGCAAATTTCATGCCTATGGCCGTATGGACCTGGTTTTGATTGATATTCTCCAATTGATATTCCACCGGATCTTCGATGGTGACAATATTTCTTTCCGTGGTATTGAGCAGGGTTATGGCCGAATACAGGGTGGTGGTTTTGCCGCTGCCGGTGGGACCACAGACCAAAATCAGTCCGTGTGATTTCCTGAGTAAAGATTTGAACTCATCCAACGTCTCGGGTTCAAATCCCAGTGTATTAAGATCCAGAAGAGACTTGTCTTTGTCGAGAATCCTCAAGACTACTTTTTCACCATGAACTCCGCGCATGGATGAAAAACGCAAATCGATGATGCGCCCATCGACCATGACCTGAATACGACCGTCTTGCGGCAGGCGGCGTTCGGCGATGTCAAGATTGGCCATAACTTTGAGTCTGGAAACCACAGACGGATGAAAATCAATTTTTTGGGACTTCAGCTCGTATAACATCCCATCGATCCTTGCCCTAACCCGCATTTTTCCTGGCTGGGGCTCAATATGAATATCGCTGGCTCCATCCCGGACGGACTTAAGCAGAATCATGTTTACCAAATTAATAACCGGGCTTCCCTCAGCCATTTCAGCGATTTCGCTGATTTCTTTTTCTTCACGGCCTTCAATAATGTCAATGCCCGAATCATCGATGTCGGTCATCAGATCATCAATGCTTATATTGTCCTGATAAGCCTGAGGGATGGCATCTAAAATATCTTCTGCACGGCTGATTACCGGCTGTACTTCCATGTGGGTTAATTTTTTGATTTCATCAAAAATAAAAAAGCTATACGGGTCTGATGTTGCCAGGGTTAAAACATTGTTTACGACAAACATCGGAACAACTTGATAATGAAGCGCCTTTTCTTTGGGTAACACGTGAACGATCTGGGGATCTATCAACCCCTTGCGCAACCAGACATGTGGAATTCCGAGCTGTTCTCCAAGGACTTTTATTAACTCTTCATTGGAGATCGTCTCGTTTTCGGTTAATATCTGGCCGAGGGGCTTGCCGGTCTCCTTTTGAATTCGGAGGAAATCGGTCAGTTGATCAGGCGTTAATTTGCCCTGATGGACCAGAATATCCCCAAGCCTTTTTCTTTTTGGAATGGAACTTCCTTTCATAGCCTGCTTGTTACCGCCTCGTGCATATCTTTATAAATAAAAAGCATATTGATCAATCGGGTTGCCAACATGATATCCATGCAAACTTCGTTTAGTCCGACCATCTTCAATGCGCCCCCTTTATTTCTCAACTCCTCATGGGTTTGAATCAACAATTGCAGCGCAGCACTGTCCAAAAGACCCACGTTTTTACAATCTAAGATGATCTCGGTTTTGTTCTGTTGAATTACATTATCGATTTTCTCTTCGAGTTCATTACAATTGCTATAGGTAATCTGGCTTTCGAGCGTCACGATGGTCCTACCACTGATGTTCATACCGCCGGTTTTGTTATGTTCGGGCTTATTTGGACTCTGTGTCATTGCGATGATAGATCCTCGTATATTATGTTTTCTTTATAAACCTTTTTGAAAACGTCTACCATGCGCGCGTCTAACTGGGTTCCCGCCACCTCTTCTATTATTGTCAGAGCTTTTTCCGGTCTTTTGGCACGCCGATAGGCCCGGGAAGAAGTGATGGCATCAAAAGTGTCAGCGACTGCTATGATTCGGGCCGATAGAGGAATCTCTTCACCTTTAAGGCCCTGGGGGTACCCCGTACCGTCATAATGCTCATGGTGGTGAATAATACCGGGAAGTGAACCTGCCAACTGCGCAACGGGCCTAAGGATTTCCCCCCCTTTTTCAGGGTGTCCCCTAATGATTTCGTATTCAGCATCTGTCAAACCATCCGGCTTATTCAAAATGAATTCAGGGATACCGATTTTACCGATATCGTGTAACATTGAAGCCCACTTAAGATCATTGAACTCCTTTTCATTCAGGCCGAGTTGCTTTCCCATAAGAATGCTATATTTGGAAACCCGCTCCGAATGCCCCCGGGTATAAATATCTTTTGCTTCAATCGCAAATACCAGGGACTTGACCATGTTGATGACAAACTGCTCTAAATCATTATAAAGGTCTGTATTGGTGATCGCCCCTGCCAGCTGTTCCGCCATGGATATCAAAAGCTTTAATTCCCCTTGCCGGAAGATTTCCTTTAGATTAAACGATACCAGTCCTATCCATCCGTAAAACTCTTTATGATGCTGAACTCTTACTGCCAGGAAGCGATAAACGTCTTTTGACAGATCCTTATATTGCGGGTTCTTACGGGAATCATTAATAATAAAATAATTTTCCTTTATCGAGGGGGCGTCCGGGGGTATCATGCTGATAAGTTTTCCCAAAAATTTATGGGGCGCCGAAAACGTTTCAAAAACTTTAGGTTTAGAGAACCACATATTGAATTCCGGCTTGTTAGGCATACGAGTAACCGCCGCGTCCACCCGAAAACTTTCTATCAGTCTTTGCATCAATTCTTTCAGCATGTCGGTCGAGAATCTTACGGTTTTTATCTGGGTGGCGATCTGACCGTAGGAATAAAGATCTTCAAAATTTTGCTCCAGCTCCAGGGCCATTTCTTCTACTTCTTCGTTAGCATTCAAATTTTCTTCAACAAGAATTATCAGGTTGCTGAAAAACTTTTTCATTTCATCGGCGTGATAAGCCTCTGCATCATGCTTGGCGTCGTTCAGGCAAGGTCTGTATGGGGCGTGGTCACAGGCGACCAGCGCACCCAAAACGCCGTGACTGTTTTTAATGGGAATACCGCACATAAAATTTTCATCCTCATAGACACGGTATTGGAAAGCTTTTTGGTCTATGATGAGATGGGACAGGTTCTGAAATGCTTTCACAGAGAATTCTTTCGGCATCACGTCCCCCGTGGAGAATACCATCTTTCCCTGGGTGTTCCATATCTGATAGTGTGTTCGACTAACAGGGGAAAGGCTGGAGAGAAAAAGTTTAACCGAGTTTAAATCTTTCATCATTTTTATCCAAGGTATTGCTCGATAGCCTCCACTATCCTGGCAGGGCTAAAGGGTTTTTCCATAAATTGTGTATCTTGTGATGTTTCTATCCAGTCCCGATCCTCCGGATTTATACGGGCCGTTATGATAATGGTTAAAAAAGGACGTTCTTTCTTCAGACCGCTGGTTTTTTCACATAGGGTTTTACCGTCCATAATGGGCATATTGATATCTGAGATCACGATGTCCGGTTGATGCTTTTGAATCATATCAAATCCTTCTTGCCCATTTTTTGCTTGCAAAACCTGATAGCCGCGATTTTTCAATTTAATTTCAAGCACGCGCCGGATATGGGCCTCGTCATCAATGACCAGAACCTTATGATTGTTTTCCAAGGTAATACTCCTCCTTCGGTATCTTTACTGTAAAATGAGTTCCTTCGCCGATCTTGCTTTTAACTTTCATTTCTCCCTCATGAAGGCTGATAATTTCCGAAGTTATGGCCAACCCCAATCCGGTGCCCTGTTGCTCAGCAATTTGAGGATCTTGGGAACGATAGAATTTATCAAATATGTGAGAAAGATCTTCTTCCGACATTCCATAGCCGGTATCTCTGATATCAAAAATGACCTTGCTGTCCTGTTCCCTTAATTCAAAATTGATGTCACCGTTTTCAGGTGTATATTTTACAGCATTGCCCAAGATATTAATCAGGGCGCCTTTAAGCTGATCCTTGTCGCCGATCAAAGAGGGGAAATTATCCGGCACATGTCTATGGATGGAAATATTTTTTCTCTGGGCGGCCCCTTGGACAGCGGTGATACAATCCTCGAAAAGCCAGTCAGATTTTACAAGGCCTTTGTCCAGGGTTAGGCTTCCCATTTCGATTTTCGATAAATTGAGAAGGTCCTTGATAAGACGGGATAAGCGGGCAGTCTCACTGTTTATGGTATTATAAAACTCTTTTTGAGTTTCACTCTCTTCGATTTCACCTTCCATTAACATTTCGCTATAGGATTTGATTGTTGTTAATGGGGTTAGCAACTCATGGGACAAATGGGCGGTGAACTCCTGAGTCGCTTTTTCGGCTTGCATTTCCTTGGTTACGTTATTGAACATGATCATTTTGCCGATCGCCGTTTTTTGGTCATCTTTTAGGCAGCCATAAGAAATCCTATAGGTTTCGCCGGGAGCAAGCTCAGGAAACGTTATGTCCATATGGCTGTTGGGTCGTTGCTGTTTAAGACTTTCCTGTTTCGAAATAAACGATGTGATTTCTTTATCTGGAATAACTTCTTCCAGAGGACGGTCGGTGACATCATCCCTTTTTCTATCGAACAGATTGAGCACATAGTCGTTGATATGACTGACATTGCCCTGAATATCAGTAATTATAATCCCGAAATGGATGGAATTAAGGATAGTAATGACCTGATTCTTTTCAAACCGCAACACCCCGATCTTGGAGGCCAATTCCTGGTTGATTGTTTCGATTGCCTTGGACTTGTCTTTAAATTGAAGCAAAGATTTTTGAAAATCTTCAACCATTGAACCAACGTTAAATCTTTTTGTTGAATTGTTTAAGGCAACCGAGGTATCCATGCGTTTATTTAGAATTTTTTCCGAAAACTGTTCCAGCGGTGCAAGGGCTTGCACAAAGCCATAATAAACGATGGTGATGGCGGAAATGATAAAAAATGATAACATTGCCAGAAGGCTGACTCTTTGCATGGAAATTATCGATATGAAAGGCGGTTCGAGTCCTATTCTCACCGCACCTGTTTTTTTCCCGTTTTCAAAGAACGGTTTGGCAAATTCATAGATCTTTTGGCCCGATCCCATGGTTTCAAACGGCTGATAAACCAACCCCATTGCAGCCAGGGACTTGGTTTGAATATGATTTGGGATTTCAGATTCTAAATTTCCAGGAGTTAATGATACTACTGGTTTTCCGTTCTGATCATTGATGAAACAATAAACCAGGCCGTGAGAGGAAGTATATTCCATCAGGGTTTTTATAAAGAAATTACGTTTGTCACCCTCAAAATCATGGATAGAATGCAAGGCAATAAGGCTAACAATTTGGTTTCCTTTATTATGTATATCTTTTTTGCTTGCCTTTTCTTCTTGTTGAATCATGAGTTGGGTAAAGATCGCGATTCCAGTTAAAATAAAAACCAATAAAGCAATGCTGATCCTTTTAAATTTCATATACATATGTCCTTCAAATTTTTTAACAATAATCAGTTATATCTAATCGTTATCCTTTGCTTCTAAACCAAAAGGAATTATCGGGACACTAATTAAGCAAATTACATGCCAGAATTTGGTGAATAGCATTATATTAATATATTCAGTTGGTTGTGTTGAGAATGAGCAGAGTAAGAAATGAGAGTAAATCTTGTGGAGGGGTAAATTTGACGGGAAAATCGGAATGTTCCCGGAAAATCTTGCAGGGTCTGAAATAAGAAATGTCCGAATTTAATATGATATCAGTAAATTGAATGATCTTCGCTGGGCAGATCAAATGCCGGTTAATGGGTGTTGAAAAAATGACAGGGATAAATAGGGTGAAAATGGCCATGAACTGGTAAATAAAAGCAGATTGCACGAAAATTGAACATTTCTGATACCGGATGCGGGTCACTTGATGCTGGATACCGGATGCTTGATGGGCTTATGCAGAGTCTAATATCCTTCGAGCGTAAACTGTATGGGAAAAAGATAAATCGTTTTATTATTTTCCGAGGCTCTTAAATCATGAAACACGGGAGACAATAAATTCCCCGATTTTTTCCGCAGATATTCCAAAAAGCTCTTTCATCCCCACGAGCTCAATATACCGTTCATCCCACACCACACTATTTTCCTGGACAATGTTTTTGATGCGCTCGTATTTTCCGCCAAGGGCCTTTATCTTTACATCTAGCGGAACATTTTCTTTAAACGATATATTCAACAATAGGATGTATTCAATCAAATTCGGTGTGGCGGCAGAGGCGGATATAATCGGAATAACGATAATGCTTCGGTCGTCTTTCCGTCCTATGCCGATATATACATTCCCTTCCCGCACAATGATTCTTTTGGTCCCCTTAAGCAGGGAGTCGGTTTCTACACGGGACGGAATCGGTTTTAAGGTACCTTCTTTTTTTATTATTTCGATGGTGGTTTGATCTGTGGGTTCACCGAGAAGGTTCAGGCCCTGAATTCTGTAAAAAATGGCTCCTTTTAAATCTGAAACGATTTCTTGCAGATTTTTAAGAACCATAATATTCCTGTTAATAAGTTGAGAAGCATGGATCTTGTATTGGGTCAGTGCTTCGAACAGTATCCCTTCTAACTTTTCACTGATACGGCTTGTCCCCACAGTGACGGTTTTTGCCTGGTGCCGGATAGCATCTACGGGTCGGGACATGCAGTTAATCGATTCTCCCAAACACTCAAAGAGCGTGTTCAACATGTTTAGCGCCGTACCTTTTTTTCCGAAATCTATTTCAAAATCAGATACCGGTAGTCTCCCGGACAGATATTTTAAAAGCAGGGTCAGATTCGATGCTGCTTCAAGTCCCATGGCAGACGGAAAAGTGTTATCGCTTTTTTTTCTTCTGAATTCTTTATAAAAAAAAGCGATTTTTTCCCTGAAAGATTTTTCAAGAATCAATTCATAAACATCCATGCCCTTATTCGCATAATCGTCTACGGTTTTCTGGATATCTTTATTGAACCCGTACAGGAAGCGTGACCCTTCATTAATTGCCATGGCAGCGTAATATCCCCAGATATGTCCCACCAGGGTGTTCAGGATGGGGGCAAAATGCTCACTGACAATCGGGACGTGGAAAACATCCGCTGCATAGGGTTCAAACCGGTTTTCACCCTCGTTAGCTATGACAACGACCGTAGCCTTATGTGCCTGGAATATCGCCGTATCCTTAATAATATCTCCGATTACCGTCCCCCTGGACCCGGCGGCGCAAACAATGATCAGCGGTTCCGATGACAGATCGATGTGTTTTTTATCCTCAACATAATCAGAAGAAATCGTTTTATAACAAAGCTCACTCAGTTTGATCCTGATTTCATCTGCTGAAGCCTTGTTGGGGCCGCTACCCACGGCGGCCCAGTATGGTTTGGTTGTCGCAAGACTTTTTGCAGAGTTTCCGATTTTGTTATGCATCGAAAGGACTTTCTTCATATGGCCGGGCATTTCAAGAAGCTCTTTAATTTGTGCGGTAACAAAGTCATCACCCCTGCGACCTTGAAGTCGGGCAATCTTAAGCGCCAAAAGAGCACCTGCAACGATCTGAGAATAGAAGGCTTTTGTTGAAGCGACCGACATCTCGATATCCCTGCCGCTGCTGGTGTACATGACACCGTCAACTTTGAAAGTAATATCCGAATCCCTGCGGTTAACTATGGCCATGGTGTAGGCGCCCCGTTCTTTCACCATATCGATGGTACGGTTTGTATCTGTGGTCGTTCCGGACTGGCTAATGGCAATCACAAGGGAGTCTGCCATCATTTTTTTATCGTCATCGTCATTAAGTTTAAACCCGCTTAGCTCCGATGCTTTGATTGCACTGATATAAAACAAGGGATTGTTCATATAGTAATTCAGAATGTCTGCACATGCATGTGCAGCAACACCGGCAGTGCCCTGCCCAACAAAAAAGATTCGTCGTATTTTTTTATCCAGCAGAGCCTTTTGCAACGTTTCAGGGAATGTCTTTTCATCCAGGGTGACGACATACCGAAGGATCTTATCTTCTTTGATTTTCCAGCGATTCTGAAGGGTCTTTTCCACGGAATGCGGAGATTCCGAGATTTCTTTCAAAAAGTAATGGGGAAAATCCTGGCGGTCTATGTCTCTTGAAGTAATTTCGGTATGTTTTATATCATTTTTACCAAGGTTAATCGGGGTGTTGTCATAATAGATTGCTTTAATGCCGTCCATGCCACCGGCGGAATCCTGATTCAAGATGAAAATCTGTCCCCGGGTCATGCCGTCTCTGCCTTGTACTTCTTTTTCACCGTCCATCTTGATAAAAAAGGGGGTCTCTTCGATCAGTCCGTATACCTCTGAAGTCGGCATATAGTAATCTTTTGCAATACCGATAAAAATGGCCTGACCGCTTCCTTTCTGAGCCAGAAAAATCTTGCCCGGAGCCAGATCGATATGCATTGATATGGCATGAGACCCCTTGAAGTCATTTACCGCCAGGCGGAACGCTTCTTGAACCTCAACACCCTGGTTAATATACTTTTCGATCTGAAGTGGAATGATCTTAGTGTCTGTAGTGATATCCGGAGGTATGACACCGCCGTGCTTTTCATATTCATTTTTCAGTTCCATATAATTGTCGATATCTCCGTTCAGACAGGCGTGTATGATACCGCTTTTTGGAGCGCTGCTCCCTGAGGCACTGTTGTCCACAGGATGACAGTTGGGTTCGTTGATAGCGCCCACCGATGCCCAGCGCGTGTGGGCGGAAATTGTATGGTATTTCGGGTAAAATGAGACCAGTTTGTGGAGGATCTTATCGTTTTTTATATGGTGGCGTAGTAACTGAATATTATCCCCAAGACTCCCGACTTCGGCGGCAACTTTATAGGTAAGGGCGATGGCCACCCGTTTTTGACCGTTTTCATCTTCTGACTCATTTACTTTGATTCCCAGGTTAACCAGAACGTCACGGGTTGACCGTTCTTTTAACTGATCATATAGATTTCCCTTTTTAATTGTTTCTTCGAACCTGTCAAATTCAGAATCATCGAGAACAAACATCATGGATATTCCTGCAGAATCGCGGCCCCTGACCTCAAGACGGTCGAGACTGTTCAGTACGGCATTGATCTCTTTGAAAATATTTACTTCATAACTGGTGGGAGTTTCATGGTCATTTCTTAAAAAATCTTTTACCTTCTTGATATTATTGGCATTTTCTGAAGTAAGGCACCAGATAATGTCCTTGATACAGTCGATACGCCGTGACAGAATATTTACATTATCAGACTCGAGGTTTCCCATCTGGTGGTCCAGCAACCTTTGTTCTTTATCAATGAATTCGAAAAGACGATCGGCAAATTTTTCAAGTTCGTGCTGACTTTCCCGGTGAATGAAAAGATTGTAAAAAAGATCATTGCATTTTAAGTTTCGCACGTTTTGGAAAAGAGCGTCAATCTGCTTTTCCCCACCCAGATAATGATCTTCAAGATTCAAGTCATGTTTCCTGCAGTTTGCATAGCAAAGATCCTGGATTTTTATGAGCATATCTTTCAAAGAGTTAATGTCGATACGGTCGTCTGTTTTACTCTTTTTCTTAAAGGTAACAATCCCTGTGAGTCCGCAGCACAGAATGTTATTTTGGCATGGAAAAAATACGATGGAACCCTCCGGTAGGTCGGCCATATGTTTTCCAAAATATACGTCTGCTAAAAGACAACCCAAAATCAGGGCAAACATCTGCATGATAAGACTGAAGATTTTAATTAAACAATTCATTGATACTCTCAATATCGATGAATTCGCGAAACGTCGAATTCATCACGTTTAAGGTTTTAGACATCACGTCGCAGTTTTTTCAAAATAACTGCGGAAATATTTTCTCATTGCAATCCGTGCGTAATAACTCGCTCTTAGGCCAATATATTTTTCATGGGCGACAATAACCGATAAAGCTATCTTTCCGGGCCCGTTTTTTTCTTCGGCAAATCCCACAAACCAGTCATACCGGGCATCGTGAGATTTGTTGTCAATGGAGCCTGTTTTGCCGCCGATATTGAGTTTGGAAAGGATTTTATCTTTCCTGTATCCTCTGAAAGCCTTTCTGCAGGTGCCGGATCGAATGGTAGCCGCCATGAGTTGATTAAGTACTTTAGATGCCCTGGGGGTAATTGCCTGGTTGATCGTGACCAAACGATTCCGGTAAATGATCTTTCCTTTTTCGTTAATGATCTGATCAACTACCGTAGGTTCCATGATGCTTCCCTGGTTGATTATTGCCGAAGCCATCATTGCACCGTGAAGGGGAGACATTTTTGTTTTATTATTGAATCCACAGGCGACCTCAGCCCACTGGTAAGGTTCGTCGGACAAATAGACAGAACTCGGAGCAATCTTAATCTCAAAATCGATGTTTTTGTTGAAGTCAAAGGCTTCGGCATACTTTTCGAGAGTATTTTTCCCAAGGTAAAGGGCGCCGATTTTTCCAAACACCGGATTAACCGATTGTGCAAATGAGTCCCGAAATGTTATCCGGTTGGTATACCTGTTTATCCGGTCTTTAAGCTGGGATTTATACAGGGTATGTTTTCTCCCGTTATATGAAAGCTTAGAGCCTGGATTAAGACCACATTTCTCAACAACTGCAGATGCGGTAACGATCTTAAAAATACTCGCTGCAGGGAATTTGCTGTCCACGCACGGGTTGCTAGACGGATCTTTCTTATCAAAACCGACCATACATAAAACTTTGCCGGTTGCAGGATCCATACCCACTATTCCGATGTATCTGGATGTCTCTAATTTCAGCTTTTTTAGAAGATAGTCCTGCAGTTTTATGTCAAGACTGGTGTCAATTCGAAATTTACGGCCATCCGAAAAAAAGTCGAAACTCTTATTTTTAAGATTTACAAAAGATATATTTTTAAGCAATTCCCGAACATTGCTTTTGTCTATTAACTTGCCATAATTGAGGCGGGCATCGATTTTTTTATCAGGGGACGAGGAAAAATAATGCCCAATCAAATGAGAAAATGAATTTTCGCCAAGACCGACGAATATTCCGTAACCCGCAGCAAGTAAAACAATAACCGGGGTGAATAATTTAATGGTTTTATTAATTAATCTTTTTTTGGCGGCAGCCCGTTTCAAATTGTACTGATACTTTCTCCATCCCGGTCTTTTAAGGGCTGCCTGTTCGGTTTCAAGTCTGTGGGGAATCATTATTTAATAGATAATCAACGTCTCGGAATTTCTACAACTATATGAAATCAATAGTCTTTTAATGGCAACCTGTTTGTGCCATCGGAATGGAGTACTGGAATACTGGAATGCTGGAATATTGGGGATAAAAGCGGAAAATAAACCATTTAAATTGTAAAAAAACTCCTTTCCTTCAGCTTCATTCAGGACAAGCTCACCCATCATTCCATTACTCCATTATTCCAGTATTCCAATTGTGAGTGAAGCGAACTAACTATATCTTTAGCTTAGAGCTGTTCCCGGTTTTACTTTTTTGTCCAGCGTTGCCACAGTACAACTATTTTCATCAACAGCGGCCAGCAACATGCCCTGGGAAAGTATCCCCATCAATTTAGCAGGTTTGAGATTCGCAACGATAATGACCTGTTTGCCTACCAAATCTTCGGGAGAATAGTTTGCAGAAATGCCGGCAATAATCGTTTTCCTTTTACCCAGGTCAACTTCAAGTTTAAGCAGCTTTTTCGCTCTGGGAATTGCTTCTGCATGGATCACGGTAGCCACCCTGAGATCGACCTTATTGAGTGTGTCGAGGGTTATTTCGGGCTTGATTGCAGCCGGTTCAGAACTTCGATGCCTTACTCCCGGCCGTGGCGTATCCCCCTTTTTTAGATCTATCCTCGGAAAGAGTGTAATTGATTTAGGCAAATTCGTGCCGGGAATCAGGGTTTTCCATGTTTTAAGGGAATCAAGATGATAGAATGGCTTTTTCGGGTTCATACCCAGATGTTTTTGCATGGTCTCGGCCGTTTCCGGCATTATGGGATAGATAAGGCCGGATATGATTCTAAGGGATTCAAGAAGATTATAAATTATAACTTCAAGTTGTTTTCTGCTCGATTTCTTCTTTGCAAGTACCCAGGGCGTGGTAAGATCAATATACTTGTTCATCTGGCTGATAAATTCCCAGATGGCCATGAGCGCCTTGTGAAAGGCAAACGCTCCCATATTTTTTTCATAAGTTTTAATGGCTTGCAATGCATCAGATTTCAGTCCGAACCCAAGTTCCTTTTCCATCCGGGTATCGACTTGTGGAACAACTCCTGAAAAATATTTATGCACCATTGTTAGAACCCTGCTGAACAGGTTCCCAAGATCATTTGCAAGATCAGAATTAATGCGCTGTACCAGTGCCTTTTCACTGAAGTTGGAATCAAGCCCGAAAACCATATCTCGCATCAGAAAAAATCTGAATGTATCGAGTCCGTAAACATTTTTCAATAGAAGCGGTTCTACAACATTTCCCATGCTTTTTGACATTTTGCTTTGATCGATATTCCAGTATCCGTGAACATGCAGTTGTTTATATACCGGAATGCCCGCCGCCTTTAAAATGATCGGCCAGTAAATGCCATGGGGCTTTAAAATATCTTTGCCTACTATGTGTTGTACCACCGGCCAGAATGTTTTAAATAGATTCCCATCAGGATATCCCAAGGCTGAAACGTAATTTAAAAGTGCATCGAACCATACATAGGTGACATAGTCTTTATCAAATGGCAGCGTGATCCCCCATTTGAGTCTTTTTTTGGGGCGGGATATGCATAGATCCTCAAGGGGTTCCTTAAGAAAGGACAGAACTTCGTTTTTATAACGTTCCGGAGTAATAAAATCGGAATTGTTCTTAATATGATCAATCAGCCAGTCCTGATAACGGCTCATCTTGAAAAAATAGTTGGATTCTTCGATAGTTTCAGGTTCCGTTTCATGATCAGGACATTTGCCGTTAACCAGTTCCCGTTCAGTATAGAAACGCTCGCACCCAAAACAGTAAAGGCCTTCATATTTACTGAAATATATATCGCCGGAATCATAAATTTTTTGCATTACCTGTTCAACAATCGCAATATGGGATGTATCGGTAGTGCGGATAAAACAATCGTATTTAATATTAAGTTCAGGCCAGAGCGTCTTAAAGAGCCTGCTTATCTTATCCACATATTTCCTGGGGCTTAGATTCTCCTTTTTAGCAGCACGTACAATCTTGTCACCGTGTTCGTCCGTACCGGTAAGAAAGAAAGTTTTTACTTGGCGCATGGAGTAAAACCTGCGGACGATATCCGCTACAATGGTTGTGTATGCATGGCCAAGATGGGGTCTGGCGTTAACATAGTAGATCGGTGTTGTTATATAAAAGGGTTTTGACATTCTTAATCCTATTTTTTTTCCCTTGAGATTTTATCTAATCCAACTTCTATATCCTGACCATCATCTAAACGAATTGCTATGCGATTGAATATGGTATTATGGCGGATGACCTTGCCTTTCCCGTTTTTGGTTTTTACTGTTTCCCCGATTTTTGGGAATTGTGACTTAATTTTCTTGTACATTTCATATTCAAAGGTAAGACAACACATGAGTCGGCCGCACTGGCCGGAAATTTTTGTGGGGTTTAATGACAGCCCTTGTTCTTTTGCCATGCGTATGGAGACAGGTCCAAATTTTTCAATAAATGCCGAGCAGCATATTTCGCGTCCGCACCTTCCGATACCGCCACACATCTTTGCCTGGTTGCGTATTCCCACCTGTCTCATTTCTATTCTGATACCGAATTTTTTAACAAGCATTTTGACAAGTTGCCGGAAGTCAACACGACCTTCAGACGTGAAAAAAAATGTCAATTTGCTTGCATCAAAGGAGCATTCAACGGAAAAAAGGTTCATTTTAAGCCCAAGTTCATTGATGCATTTTAGACAATAGGAGTGGGCCTCTTTCTCAGTATTCAGATTCTTCTCTCTTTGATGAAAATCTTCTTGATTTGCCAGACGAAATACCATTTTCAAAGGCTTGCCTGTTCCTCCTTCCGTGGAATCGTCACAGGGTACCGGAAGTACTGCAACCGTTCCGAATGTAAGCCCTTGTTCGGTTTCCACGATCACATGGTTCCCCCGATTAAGTACAAATGCACCGCTGTCAAAATCGTAAATCTTTCCGGCAGGCTTGAATCTTATTCCAACTATTTTTTTCATATCAAGTTCCTACCCTATTGCACAATCTATGTTCCATATACTCTGTATCGAGACCTTTGCAAAACGCCCCCTTTTGCACAATTCCTGCGTCCCCGCTGAGCGGGATTTGTCAACAGGCTCAAATTTTAACCCGCCACCGAACTTTGGCGGGTTAATCCTCAAAATACTCAATGTATTCCTGCCTGCCCCGTAGGTCCGGCAGATCGTACCGGGGTGGTTAAAATTTTCGCCTTCCTTGGCCTTGAACAAAATTGGTCATTTTTCAAAGGTCTCGTGTATCATGTATAATGAGTCTTAAACTTTTGCAAGTCGCATTATTAATACTTCTAAAGTCAGACGCAAATTTGTGTTTGCCTGAATATTTTTCTGAGCTGACTCAATATCATCAATTTTTGAAATCAGTGAAGTAGTTTTCATCTTTTTGGAAGCACTTCGAATTTTGTCCTTTAAGTCCCTGTTGATAATTTTTTCAGGCTGATACTTACAGACAACAAGGTCTCTGAACCAGAATTTAATCACTTCAAGAGATTCAGCAAGAATTTCTTTGCTTTTTGACAACTTTTCTGCAAATGCCATGCGTGAACCGATCGAACTTACCGGTAAAGATTCAACTTCATTTATCAGCCAGATTCTCCGGTTTATCCAATTTACCCTGTTTATGGAGTTAACCATGGAAACAGCTTTGGACACACTTCCGTTTGCCATGATCGCTATTATCTTTGCCTCGTCCGGATTCACTCCATGCCTTTGTATCAGCAACGACTCAAGATTTTTTCGGGAAACAGGACTAAATCTGATATACTGGCATCGAGACACAATTGTAGGGAGAAGGTCGGATGTCTGCAAGGCTGTAAGTATCAGAATGGTTCGATCCGGAGGTTCTTCCAGCATCTTGAGGAGGGCATTCCCTGCTGAAGGATTCATGGCCTGGGCATCAGAGATTATGACCACACGTAATCTTGCCTCGTAAGGTTTCATGGCAAGAGTGCCGCAAAGGTCACGTATTTGACCAATCCTGATAAAAGGACCCGACGGTTTAAGCAGGATAATATCCGGGTGATTGCCCGATTCGATTTTCCGGCATGATTTGCAACAGCCGCAAGGGTTAATTGTTGTTATTTGATTATATGGCGTGTAACCGTCAGATCGGGTTTTCATCCTTTCTGAAAAGTGCTTTGGCTTGATGGCCATGCAGTTACATGCCATAGCCAAAGCTATGGCTGCGGTCTGTTTGCCCACTCCTTCAATCCCGATAAAAAGAAGGGCGTGAGGTATGGTCCCATTTTGAAGGAGAGTGGTTAATAGTCGTATCGGCTGTTCTTGGCCTGATATTGACTCAAATCCAAATGTCGATTTATAAACAGACACAAATTTAACAATTTACCCGTTTTTTTAATTTATTTCCAGCTTTAAAAAACGGCGGTTTCTTTGGTTTTATGATAATATTTCGGGTAGTTTTTCAATATCTTCTTCACTCACGTCTACTCCGGCAAACTGCCCCAGCGCTTCGATATTAACAATTACACGCCCTTTTCCCCTGTACCGGACAAAAGTTCCGATCACACCGGTAAAGGGGCCATAAACCACTATCACCCGGTCTCCTTTTTTAAAACGGGTGCCGGTTATAACCGGATTGTTTCCTCCGACCATGATCTCTAAAGATTTTATGGTATCGGGTGGGACGGGAATCGGCCCGTCTTTGTTTCCTATTAAACGGACCGCACCGACTGTTTTTACAATTTCAAGATGTTCATAAGGGTTAAGATCGCTTTTTACAAACAGATATCCGGGGAAGAGTGGTACCCTGATCATAGCCTTTCGATCACGGCGTTTGCTTCTGACCTGAACCTTTGGAAGAAAAACTTCTATCGATTTTTTGATCAGGCCTTCATTTACCACGTTTTCGAACCTGCTTTTTGTATGCAGGACATACCAGGAATATGTCAGATTTGATAATTTCATTTGCCTAATCATATATTATGTTCGGTTGAATATGTCCAGTGAGATTATTTGTAAACACTTTGGTTGAAAGGATTCTATACCCCTGATTTAGGGATTCACTGTGCGCCCTCTCGTTCCTTAGCCAATTTCTCCTATTCCAAAAAGCTTAATCATAAATTGATACTTGTAATCACTCTCATCTTTTATCAAATGAAAATCCAACGACCAGCATTGCCTCTCGTATAAAAAGCCCAGGCCGTACTTTATAACTTGACCATTGAAAATATCCCGTTCATGTTCTACATATGCCGATAGCCTGTCTGATAATTTTAAAAGAAGATCGGTAGAAATCGATTCACTAGAATCGATGGTGTACCTGTATTCCAAAAATAGTTTGTCCCCGCGGTTATCCCATAAGTTTAATTCAACATTGCAGGATCGAAATTCGTTGTCATAGTGTGACCATTGGGCATCAGCATCTATTGAAAAATATTTTTCCGGAATAATTTCAAGTTCAGCGTAAATCGGGGAAAGCGGCTCAGGATCATCCTCTTTTTCCTTATTAATATCGTAACTCTGTTCCAGCTTGAGTCGGCAGAACTGGTTATAGACATAGCTGGGCGGACTATAATTTTCATGACCGTTGGATTTATCCAATATATGTGCCTCCTTTTTTTCTCTGTTCTCTTTGGACCTTGATGTGAATGTGTTTGTAACGGAATAAGTAATTAGGTTTTGTTTTTCAATCCGATCTAACTCATCAAATCGTGGATATTCATCCTGGTCTTGTCCAGGTATGTAGTCCCAGGTGATCTGCGGACGTATTTTATGCTTGATCTTCTCGACACTTTTTCCTTTTACATTGAATATGTGATAGATTTCAGAAAAAAGATCTATTTTTGTGTCATATATTTGTCTGTTGAGCCTTTTTTTGTCAGAAGGGCTGTATTCGTCCTTATCAAGATACCAGACCGTCTCCCGCACTCCTAAGGAGGGTTCAACGGTGAAATAGTTTTTATAATTATAGGGAAGATAAAACCTGGGATGCGCATCCATACGATGGCCCCTTGCACCGTCTTCCCTGTAAAAGTATGTGTATTCAGAATCGAGATCAAAATAAAAAGAGGAACTAAAAATCCTCTGCTTTGCTCCGTTGAACTCTATAAACGGCAGTTTTTGTAAGGTCGTGTCCGTTTCTTTCCAGCGACGGCTTATAACATTATCATACCAGAGGAGTTCGGTGTTGAGGCTGTATGCGGGCCAGATCCTGTTTAAATTGAGGCTGTTGGTTCTTACCGGGTCATTATTATCATCGAGGTCTCTGCCAAAGGTTTTGAAAAAATAAGAATCGGTTTTTTTAAAGCCCGTTAATCCGTCTTTGAATTCAAGAAGGTAATCCTGATCGCTTACGATGTCTATGTCAAGCCTTGCGGAAAAATCAAAGGGCAACGCCTGATCCTGTTTCATCCTGAACCAGTAACGGCTGGAATTGGGCCGCAGGAAGTTGTCATCTTCATACCCCCATTTTTCGCTTGAACCCAAAGAGCCGTCATCTACTTTTTCGTCATTCAAAAAATCATACATCAGTGTCCCCTTGGACCTTTCGTCCAGAACATAACGGTATTCCAGACCCAATTTTTCCCCACGATGAGCCATGTAGTCTACATAGAACGTTGCATCCGAGCTTCGGTTTATGGCCCAGTAAACGGGCTGAATATATTCTGTTCCTTTGCGATCTGAATAACCAAATTGGGGGGGCAATAAACCCGACTGGCGTTTTAACTTTGCAGGAAAAAAAAGAAACGGAGTATACAGCACCGGTATTTTTTTGGCCCAAAGCGCTGCATGCTTCACAAAACCGTACCCTTTTATTGTAATTTTTAGGTTTCTACCTGTAATTTTCCATGCCGGTCGATCACCGTCACAGGTTGTGATACTGGCTTTATCAGCAGTATATGAGTCCTTGCCGACTTTTTTAAGTTTGTCTCCTTTTATATAAAAATGGTTTTCTTGAAGGAATATCGTTCCATTATATACCGTTCCCGTTTCAGTATTCAGATCCATTTCCATTTGGCTTCCGGTCAGTATATCTTGTCCTACGATCATGATTACATGGCCGTTTGCAAAAACTTTCATGTTTTTTTGATCAAAACGGACATAATCAGCGCTTAGATTTTTGTCTTGTTTTGTTATGGTTACATTGCCTTTGGCAATATATTGATTTGCATGATCGTCATAATGTATTTCGTCGGCAACAATATGCCACGGCACCGTGGGATCATCCTTAAGCAGTCGAGATTTCACCTCTGGCGAGGCATGGCTAGAAGTTACAATAAGAATAAAGAGGGTAAGTGCAAGGCGGGGAATAGCTTTGTGTATACGAACGGATTTCAACACTTCGTATTTTTGTTTTGGATAAGCGGCAAAAGCTAAGAAAAACGTTTTGTATTCAGGGCGGTAAGATACTTTGCCGCAATCATTAAAGCAGCCCTGGCGCAAAAGACGGGAGTTTTGTAAACGGCTCATATAAAATATTCCGGGCAAATGACTTCAACTAAAATGAAAAATTTAGTCGAAGTCATTAAGAACAATTCGTTGCTAAATTATCCCATTGATTTTTTAAGTCATAATTTCATTCGGCTCGGGCTAACGCGTGCTAAAGCCCTTCAAACAGTCAGTCGGTTTCCAAGAGAAACACGCCGTCGCTACGCTTCACCGAAATCAAATGCGTTTGCCCTGGATCCATATCAATAACATCTTGAATAAGAATAAAATATCGAGTATAAATGCTATTTAGGCAAAAAAATCAAGATGTAGTTGCAAAATGATTTAACTTCTCAATAAATTATGGATTCGTTTCAGTATTATCATTCACCAGAACTTATTGAAATATTACAAAATGATAACTTAAAATGAACATTTTATTAACAAATGATGATGGAATTTACGCAAAAGGGCTTTGGGCGCTTTATGCAAAGTTTGCGCGCCAGCACTGTGTAACGGTCGTTGCTCCGGATCGCGAGCGAAGTGCTGTAGGGCATGGTATTACCCTGTATCAACCGCTTCGAACAAACATAGTAAATATCAATAACGGTTTCACGGGATATGCTGTGAACGGAACACCGGCCGACTGTGTCAAGATAGGCCTTATGGAAATCCTCGATTCCAAACCGGATATGGTAATTTCAGGAATCAATCCCGGTGCAAATGTGGGCGTTAATATCAACTATTCCGGGACGGTTGCTGCTGCCAAAGAGGCTGCTTTATACAAAGTACCGGCAATTGCTGTTTCCATACAGGGTCGTCAGGTTGCCGACTATGATCACGCTGCTCATTTTACAGCGCAACTGGCGGAAAATATTTATAAAAAAGGACTCCCTTTTGGAACATTCCTCAATGTAAATATCCCCGATATACCTGCGGATAAAATAGAAGGTGTTCGGATAAGCAAGCAGGGAACCGCCCTTTATTCTGAATATCTTGAAAAGAGAATCGATCCTCGCAACCGCACATATTATTGGCATGGACACGATTCCAATACCTCTTTTAAAGACCCTGAAATCGACGGCGCCGCACTTGACGATAATTTTATTTCCATAACACCGATTAAATGCGATATGACGGATTACAAGATGCTTGATGAACTTAAGCGCTGGAATATCACTTAAAATCCTTATCACTAATTTGAAAGTATATGAATTTCTTTTTTTGGACACAGATGAACACAGATTATCAAGATTTTTAAAATAAGAAATAATACTATTATCTGTGTATATCTGCGAAAATCTGCGTCCTATTTAACTTGAAGGGTTACAGCATGAAAAAGTATTTTATAACTGATATCAAGGCCGGGGATTCGATTGATGATATCTTTGTATTATCCGAAAAAATTCTGGCCCAGAAAAAGGATGGGAATAATTTTCTAAATGTAACGTTATCTGATAAAACAGGAACCATAAAGGGTGTGGTATGGGATAATGTGGATAAGATAACAGCCGGTGTAACTTCCGGTGATTTTGTACATATTAAGGGAAATGTTAATGAATATAAGGGGGCTTTGCAGCTGGTTATCAAAAAGATGGAAACATTTTCCGCCGATGAAATAGATCCTGCCGATTTTTTGCCCATGACCCGCCGAAACATCGAGAGCATGTTTGAGCGGCTTTTGAAGATAACCGCTTCCGTTAACACCCCTTATTTAAAACAGCTTATTCAAGCATTTTTGAATGATGAGGAGTTCATTCGGGAATTTAAAATCGCACCCGCAGCAAAAAAAATGCACCACGCTTATATTGGAGGTCTTTTGGAACATACCCTGTCAATGGCGAGTCTGGCTGACAAGATTGCCGGGCATTACAGCGGAATCGACAGAGATCTTCTGATTGCCGGCGCAATGCTACATGATATCGGCAAAACAAGAGAATTCGAATACCAATTCAGGATAGACTACTCCGACCAGGGTCGGTTGCTGAACCATATTGTGATAGGGATCGAAATGATCGATGAAAAACTGCCGGGAATTAAGGATTTCCCGGAAGATCAGATGCTTTTGCTCAAACATATGATTGTAAGCCATCACGGCACCCGGGAATTCGGCTCACCCGAACCACCCAAAACCATTGAAGCGGTTATACTGAATTATATTGATGAGATAGATTCAAAGGTTAATGGCATCCGTGATTTTATGGCCAAGGAAGATCCCAATGAGTCCTGGACCTCTTATCACAGACTGCTTGAGCGGCATTTTTATAAGGGGAAAAAAATATAACAAAATTAGTTTAATTTTAATATGTTATGAAAAAATTTAACCATTTTGTGGTTGTTCCAAGTTTATTAAAAATCATTCTTTACAAATTCAAAACAATCATAACTATTTAACAATATAGATTTGTATTTTTATAATAGGCTATATAGTAATATATTAACCTTTATAGATAATAGATAATATATTTGGTTTATAAAATATTAATCCTGGTTTAGGATATCAATACGAATGAATAAGTTTATGGTCATTGAAGGGTTAGACGGCTCAGGGAAATCAACACAAATTCGATTATTGAAAGAATACTTCCAATCAAAAAATATAAAATATAAATATTTACACTTTCCTAGAACGGATTGTCTTCCTTACGGCGAAATGATAGCTAAGTTTTTACGTGGGGAATTTGGGGAAGTTGCATCTGTGAATCCATACTTGGTAGCGCTATTATATGCTCTTGATAGAGAAAAGGCTAAAGACCAAATATCAGATTGGATTTCACAGGGCTTTTTAGTTTTATTAGATAGATACGTTTATTCAAATATGGCTTTTCAATGTGCAAAATGTAAAAATAAAGAAGAAAAGGTTAAATTGAGAAAATGGATATTTAACTTAGAGTACAATTATAATAAAATACCAAAACCCGACCTTTCCATATTATTGAATGTGCCATTTCAGTTCGTGTCTAATTCTCTCACTGAAAGTAGGTTTGGACATAGCAGAAAGTACTTGAATGGAAAATCTGACATCCACGAAACAAGTTTGTCTTTACAGGAAAATGTACAAAGAGAATACTTTTCTTTAGTTAATAATAATGAAGATTTTGTTTTGATAGATTGTCGATTAAATAGTGTTGATATGCTTAGCCCGGATGAAATTAATAGGAAAATAATTGAGCTAATACACTCTAGATTGGGCGTAATAATTTGAAAACCGCAATTCTTTGTTTTCCTTATATTTCAGAGACAGATCGCGGAATTCAGTATCCAACAGGGTTATACAAAATCGCTACATTTTGTAAAAATGACTACAAAGTTATCGTGTTGGATCAGCGAATTCATCCTAATATAGTCCATACAATCTCCAAAATAATCAAAGATAATGATAATGTCCTTTGTTTAGGTCTGTCTGTGATGACGGGAGATCAAATTATTTCTGCAATTAATATATCCAAGGAGATGCACAAGCTGGTAAAAATAGTATGGGGTGGTTTGCATCCTACAATTTTACCAAGGCAAGTAATCGAAAATGATTTTGTTGATTTTGCAATAATTGGTGAAGGAGAGGAGGCTTTTTTGAACTTGTTAAAATATTTGGATAAACAGAATGTTAACAAACAATTATTTTTAAGCAAAAACAATAATAATTTAAAACATAATTATATTAATAACATTAATAATGTGGCCTTTATTGATTTTGATAAGTATCCGGTTTTCAAAGACTATTTTGTAAAAAGAGATGGTTTTAAAAGGGCTTTTACATTAGAAACTTCTCGTGGATGTCCACACAATTGCTTCTTCTGTCACAACAGTGTCCATAAATCTCCGTACAGATTTATGTCTGCAAAAAAGGTTATTGAAATAATAAATTCACTTACGATGAATTACGAGTTTGATGGTTTAATTTTTCAAGAGGATAATTTTTTTGCCAATAAAAGAAGAGTCATGGGCATATTAAATTATCTTAAAAATCGAGGAAACATTGGATGGAAGGCAAATAGCAGAATTGACTATTTTTTAAAGTTTTTTAATGATCAAGAGTTTATGGAAAATTTGATTCAATCTGGATGTAAAGTGCTGCAATTTGGTATTGAGTCTGGTTCTAAAAAAATTTTGGAAATGATTAATAAAAGAATAAATATTAACGACGTAATCGACATAAATAAAAGGTTGTCGAATTATCCTGTTAGTATTAGATACAATTTTATAATCGGTTTTCCAAAGGAAACTGATAAAGATTTAGCTGATACATTTAAATTAATGAAAAAATTATCCAAAGATAATCAAAATGTTGAGCCACCTTTTTTAAATATATATACTCCTTATCCTGGTACACAATTATATAATGAAGCTCTTAGATGCGGTTTTAAAGAGCCTAATAAGTTAGAGGAATGGAGTAAATTTATTTGGAATAAAGCTTCGGCAGATTGGCTTTCTGAGGAATCAAAGAAATATTTGCAAAAAAAGTCAAAAGAACATTGGGAGGCATCAAAATATCTGAAGTAATTTTTTATAATGGGAACTGGTTTGATCGGTATGGGTAAGGAAACTTAAATGAATATTATCAAAATTAATAAGCGAATTTATGTTTTGTTCTATTTTTTTGTTAATTTAATAATATTTTGTGTTGGATATATTTTTATTCTAAAAGGATGCAGTCAGGATAATAATGCCCAGGTAAACGTTGTATATATTTCTATTGGAACTTCATTAATCGCTTCTGGAATTGTTATGGCCTTGGAGTTATTTCGAGAGATATTTAAAGGTCAGGTTTTTAAAAGGATTTATAATATTATTTTCGAAGGAGGACTTGAACTCCTTTATGAAAAAAGAGATTTGGATAAATACGATACCCTAATGAAAAATATTAAAAAAAAAGTAGACATTACAGGGTATACATTAAATGCTTTTTATGAAAGTTATTCCGATTTAATTATAGAAAAAGTTAAAGCAAATCCTAGCATAATAATAAGAATAATATTAGTTAATCCTGATTCTGAATTTTCAAAAAACAGAGCAAAGCTGGAAAATAGAAAGCATGAATCGTTTAAGGATAGTGTCGAAAGAATAAAATCAAGCTTTCATGGATACACGAATATTAAGCTCAGACAAATAGACTCTCCATTAAGTACAATGATTTTCAGAATTGATGACATTATATTTGCTGGTCCTCATTTACACAAAAAAACAAGTAAATCAACTTTGACGATGGAATTAAATAAAAAAGGTTGGCTCTTTGCAGAATACGAGATGGAATTTGAAAGGTTATGGAATGATGCGAAACCCTTAGCTTAGACAATCTTTGTTTAGATGGTGATAATTTAATTTCAGATACACCGACTAATAATTAAGTTATTTGGAATACAATCCATCGACTTTATGATTTATAATTAATAAATGGGACATCGATATAATGACCCACTCAATTCTTGAGACCATCGGTAATACTCCGCTTGTTGAAATAAAGAACCTTAATCCAAATCCGCGGGTAAAAATCCTGGCAAAACTAGAGTATTTTAACCCGGGCGGTTCCATCAAGGACAGAGCCGCTCTTTTTATGATCGAAAACGGTGAGAAATCCGGCGAACTTACCCCCGATAAAACAGTGATCGAGGCCACAAGCGGAAACACGGGCATCGGGTTGGCTCTGGTATGTTCGGTAAAAGGATATAAGCTTCTATTAACCATGTCCGAGTTTGCCAGCCTTGAGCGGCGAAAGATCTTAAAAGCCCGTGGTGCGGAAATTTTACTTACCCCCGGACATCTGGGGACAGATGGCGCCATTGAGGAGGTCTATCGTTTGGCCAGGGAAAATCCCGAAATGTATTTTATGGCGGATCAATTCAACAACCCCGCGAACTGGCAGGCCCACTATTTTGGAACAGCCGTTGAGATCTGGGAACAGACCGGCGGAAAGATCTCTAGGGTTGTTGCCACACTGGGTACAAGTGGAACCCTTATGGGCCTTGCAAGACGGCTGAAAGAATATAACCCCGATATACGGATCATCGGCGTTGAGCCTTATCTGGGCCATAAAATTCAAGGTCTAAAAAATATGAAAGAGGCTTATCGCCCTGAGATTTTTGAAAAAAAACTTCTTGATGAAATTGTAAATATCGATGACGAAGAAGCCTTTGAAATGACGAGGCAGCTTGCAAAACAAGAAGGTCTGTTTGTGGGTATGAGCAGCGGAGCAGCCATGGTCATTGCTCAAAAGCAAGCTGAGAAAATGGCTGAAGGTACGATCGTGATGATATTTCCGGACGGTGGTGAACGATATTTAAGCACACCGCTTTTTACGGTACGCGAAAAAGTGGGCCTGAAACTGTTCAACACCATGGGCCGGGCCAAGGAATCCTTTGAACCGCTTTTGCCGAGCAAGGTCTCCCTCTATTCATGCGGGCCCACGGTACACGCAAGAATGCATTTGGGAGAATGCAGGCGTTTTGTGTTTTCAGATCTTTTATCCCGTTATCTAAAATACAGGGGGTATGATGTCACACACATCATGAACATAACAGATCTGGACGATAAGACCATAGATGGATCAGAAAAAGCGGGTTTAAAGCTATCTAAATTTACCGCAAAACATATCGATTGGTTTAAAAAAGATTTAGATTTCCTTGAAATTAAGCCGGCCTCTAAATACCCTAAAACAAGCGAACATATTGACGATATGGTTGCGTTGGCTGAAAAACTGGTGAAAAAAGGATATGCATATGAGAAACTGAGATCTTTGTACTTTGATATTTCTCGCTTTTCCGATTATGGCAGTCTGTCCGGCATCGATATCAACAAGATAAAACTGGGTGCCACCGTAGATCTTGATGAATATGAAAAGGATAATCCAAGAGACTTTACGCTTTTTAAAAGATCCAGACTTTCTGAACTGAAAAGAGGAATATTCACTAAAACCGACTGGGGCAATGTACGTCCTTCATGGCACATTCAGTGCGTTGCCATGGCAATGAAATATCTTGGGGAAAGCTATGATATCCACACCAGCGGCCGCGAGTTGGTTTTTCCCCACAACGAAAATGTAATCGCAATTGCCGGTGCTCTGACCGGCAAACCCCTTGCAAGATACTGGGTGCACTGCGACCGGGTCCTGGTGGATGGTAAAAAGATAGACGAACAGGGGGCAGAACTTACCACCCTTTCTGATCTGGCAGATATGGGATATTCCGGCAGGCAAATCAGATATTGGCTGCTTTCCGTGAATTACAGAAAACCCGTTGTTTTTTCAAAGAAAAGGCTTGAAGATGCCAAACGTTCCTTAAAAAGGCTGGATGCCTGTATCTATTCCCTGGCTCATGCGAAATCGGGCGCTTCTCCTTATCCTGAGTTGGAACAGCTTTTATACGACCTAAAACACGGTTTTGTCAGTGCTATGGATGATGACCTGAATATATCGGCCGCCATGGCCTCGATTTTTAAAATTGTAAAGAAGGTTAACATTCTGACCCTGGAAAACAGGATAGATCCGGACGGCGCGGTAAATATTGTGGATGCTTTTCGTAATATAGATTCGGTATTAAAGATATTCGATTTTCAAGATGAATTTCATGACCCTGAGATCGAGCGCCTGATCAAACAAAGAGACAACGCCAGGCTGGAGAAAAATTGGGATCTTGCCGATAAGATTCGGGATCAGTTAAAAGCCATGGGGATTACCATAAAAGATAAGAAATCGATTTGACTAATACATAGAGAGGAACAATGAAACCAATTTATTTTCCATTTACATTTATTTCAAAACCTGTTTGCCAAACACTTGCGGCTTGTTTCAGACAGACCGCCGTGTATCAAATTTCAAGCATAAAAATACCGGATGAGATGCAACATTGGGGGAAAAGCGGCATTCTCGACATTCGGATACCCGTGAAATATGACGGAGACAAACTTGATGCAATTGTCAAACAATACCGGTCTTGGGCAAATTCCCACCAGGGAAGCGAAATCGCTTTTTTAAAATCCAGAGTTGATGAGATTCCGTTTTTTGATGAAAACTCAACAAGACAGATAACGGCTGATATCAAAAGCAAAGGAGAGCGTCAAAACCGGTCGCAAGAAAAACCCGACCCTCTGCTTAATGCCGGATTGTTTCTTCATCTTGCCCAGGAATATGACATGCAGAACCTCACATTAAGTCAGGATCTTCAGGCCATAGAAGCAATTGAAAAGGATTTCATGAAGGACCTTAAAGGCGAAAACCAGGCTCTTGATGAAGAAACTGTTCTGGAAAAAACATTGAAAGCCCATGATCCGGGGCATTACATGACAAAAGAGCGGATACACGCCTGGACCCATCTTATGCAACGGGATCAACAAGATTCCGGACTTTTTGTCACCACCAGCAGGTCTGTTTTTGAGTCCCTGATCGACAGCGCGCCCGAGGCGGAACTTGTAGTTGTTTTAGACGCTATACCGGTGGTTGGCAATAGGGATGAAGCGTTAGAAACATGGCGGGATGAATTAATGAAACATCTTGAAATGCTTGCGACTGTTGTCTGGATTGCAAAAACCGACCATATTATTACTGTACCCGAAATCCCCGGGTGCGAGATAAAAGCTTCATTAACACTCTATATTGTACCCGGTAAAACACCGCACGAATTCTTTAATCGTTATGTGGAGCACGATGTATTTAACTACAAAGAGAAATACCAGAAAGTAAAATTAAAAAATACTCTGTTAGGATTTATTGAAAAGTGTAGTTGATCGGAAGCGTTTTATTTCTACACTATGCATCAATCAGGCTACGAACGGCCCTGCCTCCTTTGTTCAGAACATGTGTGTACCTGATTTTGGAAACAAACGCAATTCTCACGTCAAATTTATAACTAATTGATATTGTAGAATTTAATAAAAATCCAAATGCCAATGCGGAACAATGGAGACGGTTATATCGTTGATTCTAATTTCATCATACAATTGATTTGAAGTAATAAACCCCCTTAAAGGCGAGTATTTCTCGAGAAAACTTCTATATGAACGTGACATTGAGGGCTTTTTGAGTGTTGTTTTTACCTCAATCGGGATTACTTCTCCCTGTTTCTCGATGTAGTTTACACTGTTACAACATACTTTAACCCTTCTAAATTTATAATATATGAAATAATAGCAGGGTTAATAATTAATTTATCGCTATAAAAGTAAAGATAAAATTTCAAAAAGCAGGGATCGTACAGAAGATATTTCGTCCTAAATTGAGCGATTGCCGAGTTTGCTAGGATGCTGCTCTATTCTTTTAACCATGATGGCATCGTCTATCCCCACGGCATATATCGATTCTGCCAGTATATCCTTTTTCAATTCAATCAGTACATACCTGATCCAATAGTTTCATCTTTAACTCCATCTTGGTCATAAGCGATTGATTACCTTTAAATATTGACAATTAATTGATAATATGTGAAATAAAACTAAGTTTACTTGCTAAGTATCTACCATGTAAATATGAAGATATATAATGCAACACTTTTTACACATTTAGACGCATTCCAAGATCAATATCACCTTTAACCGCATGTCACATTTCAATATGGAACAATTGTTAATGCTAACACATTGTATTGTTGGTATTTTATAATTATGTGGCGGTAAATTGCCGTAATTAACTACGGCTATTAGGCCGTCTAATCTTTGTCGGCCTCCATGAATCACAACAAGAATTGCAGGAAATCAGATGAGAAAATATGATAAACTGCTATTAAAGATTTTGAAGGGTAGATGCAACCATTGCGTTCGAAGATTAGCGCAAGCTGTTACTAAAGCTTGGTTTTGAGGAACGAAAACGAGGAAGCCATTATATTTTCAGGAAAGAAGGAGTTGAGGAGAAAATCAATATACAACGCGACGACAGCAAAGCCAAAGTATATCAAGTTCGCCAGGTGCGAACAGTGATATTAAAATATAAGCTTGGGGGTGAATTATAAATGCAAAGATATGAAATTATAATCTACTGGAGCGATGAGGATAAGGTCTTTGTCGCTGATGTGCCGGAACTTCCCGGTTGTATGGCTCATGGGCCCACCGAGGAGCTGGCATTGAGTAATGTCAAGGATGCCATGCAGCTATGGATTGATACCGCTAAGGAGTTTGGAGATCCTATTCCAGAGCCTAAAGGGCGTCGTCTAATATATGCCTAAATCCATTAAAACGGTCGAACAACAGGATTCAGGCTGACACAAAAAGACGGGGCAATTATGTGCAAAACCCAAGGAAATGCGGTCAAGTGTAGGTTTGACCATCGATGGTAAAAGAGAAGAGTTAAACGTTGATTTTGTCTTATCAATAGAGAGTTTCGAGGCTTAAAAATATAACTGGAAAACTAAAAACATACATGTAAAAAGCAGAACAATATTAATAAGGGTCAAAAGTAGACTTGACCCCTTTCCATGACCCCTTTCCATAATCCAGATGGTGATTCAAGATACATCTTCGTGAAGGAGTCAGATCCGGGTCGCGAAATCATTATCACGACACAGTTGTACGATGTACCAACACTAGGGAAATAATAGAATAGCAGATAACCAGTCGTTTCACCAGACAACAAAAGCCTAGCGGCTTTTGTTGTCTGGTGAACTTTCCGTTATGATTTCAATGGAATATCCAAATGATTTTCGATAACACAAAAAATTTCAAAGGCGTTGGCTACGTCTGCTTTATTGACGTACTGGGGTTCTCAAATGATATATTGAAAAATTGGAAAAGGAAAACCGCCAACCCTCTTGAAAAAATATTAACAGTAAAAAAGAAAATTCCTGGGTTCACTCACTTCGAGGAGGACGTTAATAGTTCGTCTCTGGGAAGTTCTTACACATGCCGTGTGAATACGATCTCAGATAGCTTCACCGTCTGCTTTGGATTCAAAGACAACCCGGGACTTTTTGATCTTGCTTTCGGATTAGATGTCATTTTGAACAACCTTTTGTATGTGTGGTCTACTTTTATAGGAAAGGGGTATACTATAAGAGGGGCTATCGATTACGGAGACATTTACTGGGATGAAAACGAACTAATTGGCCCAGCTTTCATTAGAGCTTACCAGCTTGAGTCTGAAGTGGCGAAGATTTCCAGGGTCGTTGTTTCTTCAAATCTTAACAAAGTGTTAAATGATCTTTTTAGCAACCAAAGAAGTACATTTATTGATCGTTTGTTGCATAAATTTAGGAAGGATATTGATGGCTATATAATTGTTGATCCGATGACATTATATAAGTCTCCTATGGAACAAAAATATCTGATCGAACACCTAAAAAAAATGAGGGATGATGCGCCGATCGGAATTGCCCGGGAAAAATACAATCCATTAATTAGCATGCTGGGCGACAATGCTAAGGAAGCTTTAAAACCAGAAGATATTGGCAACTATTGAGAAAACATGACCATACTCTTACAATAGATCGGAAAGAGTCGCGCTCGCCGAAGAGCGTCGTTATGGAGCAAAGAAATGAAATATATTTTAATACCGCTTACAATGTTGTTGTGGTATTTGACCACTTATTATGGGGTATATATCGCGTTAATTGGTATGGGATTTGTTTTCTCACTGAGTTGGGTTTGGCTAATAATAGGGTACATATTTTTGATCGGAGCAGTTTTTGGAATCTCTAATGGTATCCCTTCTCTGTTGCGTCTTCTAATACTTAAAGTCTATGGAATAAATTGGTTTTCGTGTATTGTGCATTCACTTGCTGGGGTATTTGGTATCGCACAAATAATACGATTTTTCAGCGCAACTCCGCCTGAAATAGTAATCGGGGATCAATCAGTTTTCTTTTTGACAGGAATGTGGGAGATTGCACCCTTTAAGACAGTATTCATTGCCCTTCCATTTCTGGGACTTGTAATTACCTTGATTTGGTCATCTATTTTTGTACCGGTATACATCAAACTGACTGGGAAAATGGGGTCAAATCTATGTTTGACCCTTGGGGATAAACGATAAGAGTAGAATGTCGAAATGACCCTATTATCAAGGAGTTTCGATGCTTAAAAAATGTGACAAAAAAATTAATAAACAGATAGGAAAAATACAAGACAGTATTAATAAGGGTCAAAGGCAGACTTGACCCTATTTCCTTTTCGCTAATATGAACCAAATCTCAGGTCGACGAGAGTTGTAAACTTCGGAAATTTACAAATCCTGATACAAAATCATACCTTTACAATCCCCATAAATATTGGTATAGCAACTTGAACCCGCATAAGCGGCTCAGTCCAACATGGTTTTATCCTTCATCCCGCTGAAGGATGATCAAACGCTCCCTGACCCACTATCTATAACTGCTAATCTTACAACTTCGCTCAATCCAACATGCGGGACAAAGGATAAAACCCTATACGTTGGGCATATAACTGGAATAAAAAATGATAGATATCATATTTTGGATTATTGGTTTGTCACTTTTTACTTTGAGCTTCACTTGGCGTTTGCGTAAATCTGAATTAATAAATGCCATTGGTTCATTAGCTGCTGTTCTATTTTTTTATGGAGTATTTTTGCTGTTTAAAACAAGTTTGCTGACAGATACAAAAGCTCCTTTTGTCTTGGGGCTACTGCCATTAAACTTGTTAATTCTATGGTTTGCTTCTCTCATGTATTTCCTTGGCAACAAAATTAACGCTGCTCAGGTCGATGAAATTACATCTGGCCCAGGAATGTATGGGCTTCTTTTTTTGGTTGGAATATTCTTCATCATTGGAACACTGTTTTTCGGATACGGTGAACTTCAAATATTAACAGGTGCTTACTTTATTATCCTTTCTATTTTTTATTTCTTATCAGATCGTCAGACTGGATATATCTCTTACCAGATTCATTCTGTTTTAGTTGTTCTTATAGCCGTCACTTATTATTGTTTATTTTGCTATCTAGAATATAACATTCTAAACCCCACAACCATAAGTGATACGATTTTATTCAATGCGCCAGGAGTCTTATTCTCAGTATTATTCATCTTAAAAGGCTATTCAAAATATGGCATATTAAAGCCAGAAACCCGTAAAAAAATTGCATGGACTTTAATTTCGCTTATGGCAGCTGGTCTTCTATTCCATCATCCTGAATTGAAAATATCGAATCTTCCATTTTTTAAAGATTTTGTGAAGCTTACAATTGCTGGAGCAGATTCTGGAATCATTGGTTGTACCTTAGCCATATGTCTTTTTAAAAGGCCTTCAATTATTTAAGAAGTAACCGTTTCTTGAGATGAAAAGAACAATTCTTTTATCTATCAAAAAATGCCCAACATATCACTGCACGTGACACCGAGGGCCGTAAGGCCCTCGGTGTCACGTGAGTTTTGCGTTATGTGGGAAAATCAGATGGCAAAATCAAACATAATCTCTGGACTTGAAATATGCCTCAAATAACATTAGGCCGTGAACGTGAGGTGGCCGAAATCGTAAAATTCGAGAGAGCAGCTCAAGTTGGTCGACTCTTGTTGGGCGAATTGAATGGAGAGATGGAGCGTATCTTTCCCGACTCGTATGTCGAGAAACCGAGAAAAGAACTCAAAGCAAGAATGGTATCAATTCGAAAGTTCTTAAGAGGTGAAGTAGCGAAGTTTTGCAAGAGAAATTTTAACAACCTACGGCCGGTAGACTTGGCAAAATTATATGAACCATTAATCAAGCATAATAGTAGTTGGAGGCTACCACTACTTGAATTCATAAGAGATTACGGTGAACCAAAAGAAGGAGTTTTGAAAGGCGCTCCTTTGCATTCTACGATCGCTCTTTCACCTTGGGGCCTGCAGACGGAATATCCCGAGATGCATCTTTTTAGAGATATGGCCATTGCGTACAATAACGTCATCAAGATTGAAAAACAATTAGAACACTTTCAAGGCACATCCTGGAAGGATGCGAAAGAGCAAAAAAAAAGACAACAGATTGCGGAACTCAATAGAGAATGTGCATACAATCGAAGAATGTGTATTTTATCCTGTTTCAATCTTGTTGAAGCATACATAAATGGAATTTCTTGGGCTTATGTTCAGACGCACGACATCTCAAAATTATCTAAGAAAAAGCAGAAAATACTGACTGAAGGGCAAGCCAGCATCGTCGACAAACTAACCAAGATCCCCGGTATTGTAATTAACGGCGCGGAGCCGTTGAACATTGACGATGACCCATTAAAGACCTTCAGAGAGACTATCAAACCATTTAGAGATTCAATCGTACATGCTTCGCCATTCTCTGCTCCTGAACGCTTTGGAGGTTACGAAAAGTTATCCAAAGTTTATGAACTCGATTCGCCAACAGTGGAGAAAACAGTCTCTGTTACTTTCGAGATTATCAGTCAAATCCACCTCGCTGTTGGGGAACAAAATCCGTTGCCGGATTGGATTACACGGAACGATGAAGGCCTTTTCATAATTGAAATGGATACGAGCACATAACAATTTTTTGCAGCAGATTGCGGGGCGCGTGCGCGATTTCCAAGTTTGGAGCACTATCGTAAAATGGGGTCAAGTCTATGTTTGACCCTTGACGGTAAAAAAGAAGAGTTAAACGTTGATTTTGCCTTATCAATAGAGAGTTTAGAGGCTTAAAAAAATGTAACAAAAAAATTAATAAACAGATAGGAAAAATACAAGACAGTATTAATAAGGGTCAAAAGTAGACTTGACCCCATTCATTCTATACGAACAAACAGATCGGGGAGTTATTCAGTCTAACGTATTCTGCGGTAAGCCGCAGGGCAAGTATTGTCAAGTCAGAAATATCCAAGCAATCTGAAATGAGGCGAAAATACAGCCGGATTAAGTCAATAATCATGGTTTGACCCCAATCACAATGATAGATGTGGGGCATGCCAGTTTCATCGAGGTGTTCGACAAACGACTCTTTAAAGCTGAGAAAAAGGAAACCCTCCTGTGCCCCGCATTATTCCAAACAATCATATTACCCTGTTGCAAAACGGCGAAGCTTATTTTCCGGCGATCGAAGCGGCGCTGGACCGGGCAGCGCATGAAATTTATCTGGAAAGCTATATTTTCAAGAATGACAATACCGGACGACGCATTGCGGAAGCGCTCAGGCGGGCGGCCTTGCGCGGCGTAAAAACCCACATGCTGATCGATGGATTCGGTTCGAATAGTTTGCCGAAAACCATGGTCGATTACCTTAAAGCGTCTGGCGTAAGGGTACTAAAGTTCCGGCCCAAGATATCGCCCTGGTCGCTGCGGCGCCGAAGGTTGCGTCGCTTGCACCGGAAAATTGTAGTTGTGGACCAGAAGATTGCATTTGTCGGAGGCATTAATATTATCGATGATATGGATATGCCTGGTCAAACATCGCCTCGTTATGACTACGCTGTAAGTGTGGAAGGACCGCTGGTGGGAGAAATTCATGCTTCTACCCGCCGGGTGTGGTCGCGAGTGGCATGGTTCCGCTTTCGTCCTGGCTGGGTCCGGGACAACGACAGGCAAGCTTTTTCAACCGAATCCAGGGGCCGTATGCGCTCAGCTTTTGTGGTACGGGATAACATCCGCCATCGCCGCGATATTGAAGATGCCTATCTGCAGGCGATTGAACAGGCACAATTCGAAATCATTCTTGCAAATGCTTACTTTCTGCCCGGATTGAAGTTTCGTCATGCGCTTTTGGGTGCAGTCGGGCGCGGTGTCCGGGTGATTTTGCTGTTGCAAGGAAGGGTGGAATATCGATTGCTGCATTATGCCTCGAATGCCCTATATGGCAGTTTCCTCGATGCAGGGATAGAGATCTATGAATACCACAAGAGCTTTATGCACGCCAAAGTTGCTGTGATTGATAAACATTGGGCTACGGTGGGTTCCTCAAATCTTGACCCTTTCAGTCTGCTGCTTGCTCTCGAGGCAAATGTCGTTGTTGACGATGAGAACTTTGCCAAAAAATTAAAGCATAGCCTGGAGCAGGCTATCAAAATGGGGGCGCGGCGGATACTCCATAATCATTGGAGAACCAAGCCCATCCGGCTGCGTCTGGCGAGCTGGCTAAGTTACGGCTTGGTGCGATTCATGGTAGGAATGGCGGGATATGTCCTGGGGAAAGAGTCTGGCCAGATATAATTGATCGATAACGCAGCCGGAAAGGTACGCTATGAATGGGGTCAAAGCTAGAATTGTGAATTAATGTTTGACAATTAAGCCGCTATCATTCAGTAGAATCAACAAGGGCAGGGCATGGCGAGAAGGGAAGGGTGTCAAATCTTGAATAGTGAATAAAAACAATTTATAGTATAATATCAGTAAGTTATTGTCTCAACAAAACCTTGATTTGTGGTTATATGCAGCATGATGATGATAAGATTTCTCAGTCCCATAGATGAATCTGGCTGTTCACTGAAATGGCAAATTAAGCGGTTATATTGGTCAGGTGTGAGGAACTGAGGGACTGTTTTTTCAATTTTTGGATACGGTATCTTGAGGGCAATATTTTTTGGTGTGTGCTGATAAAGCGTCAAAAAGTGGAAAAATTGTCTGAGCGTCCGGACCCGGGACTTTCTTATATGTATTGAGGGGGCTTTGTGGTCGGCCACAAAATTGATCAGATGTTGATAAGTGATCTTTTTAACTGACCGGATTCTTTGAGATTTCAGGAAGGCTTTAAATTCATTCAGCCGGATGGTTAAAGCCTGGATGGAACGTACTGAGAAATCGGCCAGTTGGCAATAATCTAAAAACTGTTTGCAATAGTAATGAAGCATGATGGCAACTCCCCGTTTTCATAGCATCATGCTTCATCATTAAACGCCTATTAATAAAAGGCAAACTGCGCTAACTGCGGGGTTTGTTGGTTAGAATCATAAAAGGGAAAATATGTCAGACGGAAAAATTGAAAAATTGGCCGTATTAATAGATGCAGACAACGCCCAACCTTCTATTGTTGACGGGCTACTATCGGAAATCGCAAAGTATGGAACAGCTAATGTAAAAAGGATTTACGGTGACTGGACGCTGTCAGGCCTTAAAGGGTGGAAGGAAGTTCTTTTACAGTATTCAATACAGCCCATACAGCAATTTGGGTATACTTCAGGGAAAAATGCAACCGACAGTGCATTGATAATTGACGCAATGGATTTACTTTACACGGGCAAATTTGACGGTTTTTGCATTGTATCCAGCGATAGTGATTTTACCAAGTTAGCGTCAAGGATAAGAGAAGCCGGTCTTTTTGTGTATGGATTCGGGGAGAGAAAAACCCCTAAAGCATTCGTTTCTGCGTGTGATAAGTTTATTTTCACTGAAGTGCTGCGCTCCCAAGATGATTATAGTGAGAAAATAAAACGCAAGACAACCAGCGAACTTAAGAAAGACACGAAACTCGTTAATTTATTAAGAAACGCTGTTGAGGCATCTTCGAACGATTCTGGTTGGGCTCATCTTGCATCCGTGGGTAGTAACATTGCCAAGCAGGCACCAGAGTTTGATCCGCGAAACTATGGTTACAAAAAGTTGGGGGAACTTGCATCAGCAACAAAGCTATTCCAAATCGAAGAAAGAGCTGTTGGCGATGGACCCTCAAAGGCAATTTATTTAAAAGACAAAAAAAAGAAATAGAGAGAAAAACTTCTAACAATGCAAATGAAGCTGACGTGAAGAAGCCTCGACGGTTTACCGTAAAGGCCGTGCAGGTTCGATATGTTTTAGGCACGCAGTTTATTTGGGGGCGTTAGAAGAAAGAAATGAAATTCAACTCGCCATTGTTCAAGACCTTAGTGATAGGGCCTGTTTTTCTGTGCATCGTTGCGTTTCTGATACCTTTGGGAATCTTTATAGCAACTCGACACCGGGTTGTAGCCGACATGGGTACCGTACAGTACGCCGGACTGATTCCCTTCACACTTGGTGCTTGTGTCTCCCTTTGGTGCGTGAAGGATTTCGTAGTACGCGGGAGGGGCACCCCGGCGCCCTTTGATCCTCCCACGCGACTTGTCCTTCAAGGGCCGTACCGATACGTGCGGAATCCTATGTATGTCGGTCTATTCCTTGTGTTAATTGGAGAGGCAATGCTCTACTCTTCCTTCTTCGTTTTGCTGTATTCTCTTTTCCTCGTCGTTGCTGCACACATTTTCGTAGTTTTCTACGAAGAGCCGACATTGAGACGGAAATTTGGAGAGAGTTATGAGCAATACTTGAGGTCGGTTCCCAAATGGCTACCCCAAATGCCACAGCGCTAACTGAATCGCAAGACATTCTTCTAATTAAAGCATTCAAGCGACTTGGAACAAAGGGGGGGTTGAATTTAGGCGTTTCTTTTTTAATTTGTTTGTGGTAATGAAGTCACATGCCACGTCAAGCCAGAATAGATGCGCCGGGTGCCTTGCATCATATCATATGCAGGGGTGTCGAGTGACGAAACATTTTTAAAGACAATACCGATCAAAACCGGTTTCTGGAGAGACTCGGTTCTATTTTGCAAAAGACCTCCACGCCCTGCTACGGATGGGAGCTCAACTTCACATAATCCAAAGCTTCACATAACATTTCCATCTTCTTTTAAAAACCGGCAAAGAGCCGATTGCTCAAATTATGCGACGACTTCTGACCGGCTATGCGGTTACTTTTAACCGGCGGCATCGCCGTTACGGCCGTTTATTTCAAAATCGCTACCCCGGTTAGATAGTTTTTGCCAAATGCACCTTTTCTTAAACTCATTCTAACGGGAAAACGTTTCTCCAATTAAGATATTATTAGATTTAACAGGGCACGGCAAATCGATTTTGTGTCAGGAAAACACTTACCTTCTGGGACTGGTGCGCTATATCCACCCTATCGTTGCATAAACAACACATCAGATTATACGTTAAACGGCTTGAACAAAGGCTTTGCGTTGATTGGAGTAACTATCATAAGATCTAACCGTTGCTAACATCCAATGAAAAAACCTTTTTTGCTGTGTTGTTTACCTTTCAGGAAAGCCCGCCAGTGGCGGACAAGCCGATGACACCGCATCTCCCCGCTATTCGCGGGATCTTCGACCTGCGTTATCAAGGCCTTGCGGTAGACGACTACAGCTGCGGCCTTGATGCCTTAGACCTGCGGTGTCCTCGACTTTTGCAACGTAAGGGTCCATTTAAATCCGATTCGGGCCGGGATTGTAAAAGATTTAAAGTCGCTTGACAGGTATGCCTACACCGGTCACAGTATTATTATGGGAAAACGCAAAAATCTTTGGCAAGATACCGATTCGGTGTTGCAACTCTTTGGTAAAAGCCAATATGCGGCACGAAAAAAATACCGGGACTTTGTGGACAAAGGCATGGGCCGGGGACGAAATCCGGAGATGACCGGAGGAGGACTATTAAGAAGTATCGGTGGTTGGGGTGTATTAAAATCCATGCGAAGGATGAAGATTCATATAAAGGGAGATGAGCGCATTTTAGGGGACAGTGATTTTGTCGAAAAAGTTCTGAGCCAGGCATCAGAGCAAATGGAACGACGGTACCGGTTAAAGGCGGAAGGATAGACGCTGACAAAGATTGCCGAAAGGGTTGCTAAAATCTTTGGCATTGAAAAAGACCAAGTGGTTGTGGCCGGAAAACAGCCCGATCGGGTACGTGCCCGTAGTGTTCTGGCCTACTGGGCGATTCGGGATCTGGGCCTGACGGCAACGGAGCTTGGCAAGTACCTCGGGCTGAAAAATCCGCTGTCAGTTGAGCGGCAACTATAGGCCAAAAACTGATCGTCGGTCAATTTTAGGGGTAAAAGGGGAGCTTTAAGAAGAGATGAAGGTGGAGCGGAGTCCCGGAAGCCCAGTTTTTGTAAAATGTGATGCAGCAAGACTTTTCGCAAAAAATCGATAGGGGTTCGATCTCTGGTTCAGATAAGTTGGTTGACAAAGATTTAGATATCAGGCATTCTCTATTCGCGAATCGCGAAAGGAGAATCAGCGATGGTTCTAAAACCTCAAGATGTTCTTATCCTACTGAAATTAGTGGCCATTGGGCGTGGAAGGTGGTCCTACAATACATTAGCGACCGCGTTAGCCATGAGCCCGTCGGAAGTGCATGCCGCAGTGAAGCGAGCCTTGGCAGCTCAACTCGCAGTCCGTCAGCAGGATCGTGTGGTTCCCAATGTCCGTAACCTGGAAGAATTTCTCGTCCAGGGACTCAAATATGTGTTTATTTCAGATCGGGGTGAGCTGACCAGGGGTATGCCTACCGCCCATGCCGGTCCTCCATTGATAGAGCATTTTGTTTCAAACGGGGAGCCACCACCGGTATGGCCGGATCCAGATGGTGAGGTTCGAGGGCAAGCGTTTTCGCCTCTGTATAAATCCGCCCCAAAAGCGGCTCGGGAGGATCGTCAACTCTATGAGCTGCTAGTGCTGATCGATGCCATTCGCGGTGGACGCGCCCGAGAGCGCGAAATGGCTGCCAGGGAACTTAAAAAACGGTTGCAACGGTATGGCAATGAAAGATAACCCCAACCTTGAGATTCTCGAAACAACCGTTCAACGGTTGGGGTCCTTGGCAGACAAGATGGTTTTTCTTGGCGGCTGCGCCACCGGTTTGCTGCTGACTGATCCGGCCGCGCCACCGATCCGCGTGACCCATGATGTTGATGTCATTGTCGAGATCGCTTCCTTGGTAGATTACCATCGTCTGGCTGAAAGACTGCGTGGGCGTGGCTTCTCTGAAGATCTCAGTTTTGAGGCACCAATCTGCCGTTGGAAAACCGAAGGCTCCATTCTGGATGTCATGCCAACCGATCCACAGATCTTGGGCTTTGGAAACCAGTGGTTTGCACCGGCTTTTGCCGCCGCTGAGAACTTCGATTTACCTTCGGGCACACGGATTCGCTTACTACCGGCACCGTATTTTTTAGCTACAAAATTAGAGGCTTTCGATTATCGCGGCAATCGAGATTATCTCCTGAGTAGAGATATGGAAGATATCGTAGCGGTAGTGGATGGAAGGCCTGAAATTGTTTTTGAGATCAAGATGGCGGAAAGTGGTTTGAGAAACTATTTGGCGGAACGTTTCTTTAAATTGTCGAGAAATCGATATTTCACTGATGCCCTGCCAGGCCATTTGCCCTCTGACATTGCTAGCCAAGCCAGATTGTCACTCGTAATTGATCGACTGAAAGCCATTGCCAAGCATCAGTAAGGAGGACACCATGACGGCCTGGGCTCAAACCTTGATCAGTGTCCTTGGATCGCGTAATTGGTAAAGAAAATATTTTCTTCTGGGACGACATGCACTCATCCTCGCCTATCTGTTGTGATTTCGCAGGAGCCTGTTTTAAACGATAATTCCATTCTGTGCATCGAAGCAGGCACCGGTACAGGAAAAACACAAGGCTATCTTATACCGGTGATGGAGTTTTTACTAAGGAATCCTGATGAAAGAGTTGTTGTTTCAACGTACACAAAAAGCTTACAGGAACAAATTATTCAAAAAAAATCGGTCTGACTAAAGAGCTATTCAAAGTATAGGCAATATTAAGCACATGGTCTGATTCATGATAAGGCAGATGGCGCTTGAGTAGCTTAAGACGCCCATCAATTTCATTAACAAAACCGGACTTTCTTGTCAATTGATGTATGATGCCGATGCCACCGTTGGCAATCCCTTTGTTGCGACCATCAATGTCATAGTGAATGTTAGAGGCCGACACCATAGGATGAGGTTGGTTTTCCCAATTTCTTTTTTTTTTAATCTTTTAGTTATTTTCTTCTTGCGTTTTGCCAGTTTTTTGGAGATATTTCGTTTCACCGAGATGCTCCTTTCTGTGTATTAATGTTTGACTACTTAACTTTCATAATACACTGTTTTCTGGAGCATTTCGAGTACTTTTTTACTTCTTTTACAATTAATTTGCGCTTGTATTGGGTTTAACTACAAAGAGAAATACCAAAGAGTAAAATTAAAAAACACGCTGTTAGGACTTATCGAAGAGATTCGTTGATCGTTGGTCACTCAGACGCGGGCCAACTGGAAAATATTTTTGATAATTACTATCCAATTGTGAGCACTTCGTTACTCAGCATAAACTCAGCGAGCTAAGTTCGGAAGTTATCACTCTAATTTTAAAAGAATTAGGTATGATGAATGTTTTAAGAAGGGCATTGCTGGCAATACTGATTATGGTTTTTACCGGGTCCTGTTCGGTTATTTCTCAACAAATCCGGACGGATGCAATACCGCCGATTGATTTTAAAATACTTCTCCAAGAATCGGATAAATATCTGGGAGATACCGTGATCCTGGGCGGGTACATCCTGGAAACCAATAATTTGACGGATCAAACCATTATCAAAGTTTTGCAAGCACCGCTGGGGTTTACAGAAGAGCCCAAATCAAAGGATTATTCAGAAGGAAGATTCATAATTTCGCAAAAGGGCTTCTTGGACCCGGAGATTTACAGCAAAGATCGTCAAATTACCGTGGCGGGCACGGTGGTCGGCTCTGTGGTCGAAAAAATCAATGATTTTTCCCAGCCATATCTCAAAATTCAAAGCCGTGAAATATACCTTTGGCCAGAAGATCAAGCCTATTACCCTGATTTTTATTATGACCCCTGGTTTTATCCGTATCCCTACTATTGGTATCGCTACCACTATTATCCCTATTACTGGTAAAAAAAGAACATAACCATCAAACAATACGGGTATATTCTCGGTATTTTTTTCATTCTAATGGTATTGCAGCGCTGCAGGAAGAACATCTGGAGACCTTTGAAAAACGCCCCTTTTTGCTCAATTTCTGCGTCAGGCTCAAATTTTAATCCTCGAAATACTCAATGTATTCCTGTGGTTAAAATTATCGCCTTTCTTGAACTTAAACAAAAATTGACATTTTTCAAAGGTCTCATCTGGAGAAAGGCGGGGCGAAAACCCTACATTCTTTCGATCATCTCCGGCGGCGGATCGGTGTTGGGCTGAATCTTCACCTCAACCTCGTCGCTTAAGGAGCTAATATCAGATTGGGTCAAAGATCTGCCCGTATCTACGAACACAACGTCCGCTTCTTTGCTGCTTACCGTGGTATGGCCTGAGAGGATGCCTCTCTCTTGATAATAAATCACTTGTTCATGCCAGCCTTCATCGCCAATCACGATGCCATAACAGAAACTGCCATAAACGGTTTCCATGATCGTCGCCTCTGTAACCGGCACATCGGTTATGAAACACACACTGCCTTTTTCCAAATCTTTATCTTCATATTGCCCTTTCACCAACATTACGGAATCTTGTATCGCAATCTCCCTCTTTGCCACAGGCTTTCTTAATCTCGCCGCAACAAAATTTAACACTGTGAGGTGGTTTTCCTCATCAGTCTTTGAAAAATGCCGGTAATTCAGGGCTCCGTGAGAGTGTATCCAGCCATTGATAATTGTTTCCTTGGGCAATAACTCCTGGAATTCGGCGATCCTCGCAGGACCGATAGCTGTGTAATCTTGAAGGTTCTGATCATTCTTTGGCAATCCTATGTCTTCGATGAGTTCGGGGGTATCGCTTTTGGCCAGCGTATACCCATACCATTCAAAACTATCCCCGTACATTGTGTGAACCAGCTCGTTGATTTTATAAGCTTTCACTCGGGCGTAATGCGCAATCGCTATTTTCTGCGGTAAATCTGAAAATGCTATTTCTAGCGGCCTCGGGCGCTTCAGCGCTGAAAGACTTTTGAATCTCACCCCAATCTCTCCTCTACATAATTTTGATCCACCACGAATTCCCCGGTATGGCTTCCCGGGAGCCGGTACATATCTTCCAGCAACACTCGGTGGATAATGTTTATCAGGCCCCGGGCGCCGGTTCCTTCCTTTTCGGCCTGCCGTGCGATTTCGGCAAGTGCACTATTCGTGAACATCAAGTCGATCCCCCATGCTTTGAAGTCGTTGGTATATGACAGCAGCGCACTGCCTTCGCTTTTTATCAGGATGTCTTTGAGGTCCTGTTTTGTCAGTTGATCATATACGACTTTTACAGGGAATCGTCCCATGAGCTGTCTTTCCATACCGAAGGCAACCAGGTCGTCTGTCATCATGTAGTCTTGCCAATTGCCTTTAAGACCCTGCCTGGCCATACGTTTTTTGACGATGCCGTCGAGATCCTCAAAAGCACCTCCCGCGATAAAAAGTACATGTTTCGTGGACAGGGATATTCTTTCCTTTCCAATGTGAACGGTGTTCTCCGTACCGTCGACCATATGCAGCAGTCCCTTTTGAACCCCCTTACCGGAAACATCTTTGTAGGCGATGATCTCGGTGGCAATTTTGTCAATCTCATCAAGATATACGATTCCCATCTGGGCCACATGCGGGTTTCCGCCAGACACCAGAAGAAGGTCCACCAGGATGTCACTGGCGTTTTGCCCCACGTACCCAACTTCGCTAAATTTAGTTATGTCTTCATGCACGAAGGATACCCCCACCAGCTGAGAAGCAGTTTCGCTGGTATAGGTTTTACCGCAGCCGGTAGGACCTATTATCAATATATTGGCCTTGGGAGTTCTGGTATTTCGCAGGATAAAGTCAATGTCCCAGTTGTTCTCAATATTCCTTTTTTTGAGAGCGTCACCCAGCCTCCGGTAGTGGAACGCTATGGCAGTGGCCATGATTTTCTTCCCTTTTTCTTGTCCGATCACAAACCGGTCCATATCTGCCTTGAGTTGGGACGGAGTTTTGTCAAATGCAATTATTTCTTCCACAGCCTCAATTTCTTGTTCTTTCCTCAGCTGTGCAATTTTTTCTTCAATACGCTGGCGGCGTTGCCCGGATACTCTGTCATCCATATTTTTCACTTTGACTAAGATGCTGTGCTTTCAACCTTTGTAATAAAGTTATGAAGCATTTTTATATGTTCGGTTAAACTGCCACATTGTGATTTTTTATTCTCGATATTTTCCGTTTCGAAACCTGTATCTATTGTTTTGCCGATCTCCGCTGCCTGATTCGCTAAATCTTTGAGATACTTTTTAGCGTGTTCACACAATAGCAGGGTCTCAAAATGATAGCGCCTCAACTCCTCAGGTCGCAGTTCAGCATTCATGCGATACAGAATCCCGCTCAGAAGGATTTCTTCCGGGGAATGTGCAAACGACAAATAGGGGTTGTTCACTTTCCTCAAAAGTGCTCGAGTCAGATCATACTCATCCCGGGAAGATAAAGAAAATAATGGAAAATCAAAAGGCTTTTTTGTTCTAACCCGGACGAAATCCATTTTCTCTCTGGGCGGGTAATCCTCAGCGTTATCGAGTTTTTTCAGGAAATTCTCATCCAGTCCGTACCATCGAACCAGCGCACTGATTTTAGTAAAGACCTCTCGCTCAAAAAGCTGTTTTTTTCTCTTCCGAGTCCGTTTGTGCCTTATGTGCTCCAATAGATTCATAATTTCATGAAATGGTTTTCATTTTGCTTTAAAGGCTGCTACCCGGCGACATTCCCCGTCAGATCCGATAATCATCAAACTCAATGGATTTGACATGCAACCGTTTTCGATCCAGACTGTGAATGCCATTTCTTCGCCGGCTGTCGTAGCCATAGATCAGGGCATTGATGCCCTTTTCCACGCCCCCGATGATGTTGCCGGCAGTGAATTTCTTTGGAGGGGTGAATTGCCCCAGGCAGATTTCCTGTCCGGCTTCATGGCCGAGCAGGAAAGGATGTTTGTATGTCTCCATCACGATAGGTCTCAGAGCGCCGAAGGTGGGAACCGCCACCCTGCAATCCGGAAACAAGTAATTGCGGGCATAGTAATCCTTGAGGATGTATTCCCCCGTGCGCTTATATACAAGGTACTCGTCGCTGGAATCAATTCTCGAAAAACCGAAACCATCTATTTCCAACGATCCTTTGGCTACGATATAAAACAGTATTCCAATGTGTTTCTTTTTTGTATTTCTGAATTGCTCTCGCACTTGCAGCGCCTTTCTCAAACCTTCTCTTTCACGATGCACAATTTTTGCGAATAATGCCTTACGAAGCCATGTGCGTAGCTCGCGAGCCGACAGCAGCCCGCTTTGCAGGGGTTCGCGCGTTGCTTCTTGTTGTTCCAAATCACTGAGCATTCTTCTCAGGGATTCCGTATCGAGAAATGTTTTTGCCCTTTCATAATACCCTGGTGGAATATTAATCTTCTCCCCGATAAAATCCAGTATTTCTTCCTCACTCAGTCTTCTTCTCTCCAGCCCCCTGTTTTTTTTGATGAAATAAGTCATCACCTGGAAGAGTATGGTTCTGAGCTTTCCATCTACGGATACGCCGTCAAGTTCCGGAGTGAAAAAATATTCCCGCAGACAGTCGTTTCTCAGTTGTTGGTATGAATCTGCACTGATTTTCTCGAAGTTCGTCAGCAGGGATTGCAAGCTCAGGGTTCGGATGAAGTGTCTGCCTTTGGCCTCGATAATTGTCGTTGACCCCCGGGATCCAGATAGTTCCGGCGATGCCCCGGAGCTTAATGGCGCTTGAAGCTCTCTGACTATTGCCGGATCAAGCAAAAGAGGTACATAGATGAAACCTGATTCGACCACAAGTTCAAGATTCGAATCCAATAACTGTTTCATGTTTCAACTCCCCGGTTTCGAGCGCTAAATCGGATAGTTCCTGAAATATTCACTTCAAGTTTCGCACCCATATTTTTGTGTAAACTCATACCATGGTAATGTTTTTACACCATGTTATAGAACGCGGCTTTTCCTTTGGCGCCTTGTCGCAGTGAAGGAAGATCCCGTTAGCGGGAGATCTGCTTGTCCTGCCTGCCCCGTAGGTAGGGACTATCGTACTGGGGTGAAATGCTTGCCCAATGAAATGAAGCGCCTATTTCACTGGGGCGGCATCCTTGACTTTTGCAACGTTAGGGTTACATTCCCCCTTCTTGAGGTTTAATGGCTCGAATCGGTACATACAAATATTTTTCACCGGCCTCGGTTTGCTCTGCCTCGGCGTATTCCAAAGCTGTACCGTCGATCTCTTGTCCCCGGCACAGCAAGTTCCCGCCTTCCCGTTGCCTGATGACATCTTCCACGATTAACTGCTCCTCGATGCTCCATTTCTTTTTACTTAGCGTGCGGTCACACAGTTTCCGAAGTGATTTGCCTTCATAGCTGCCAGGCTCATATATATCGATCAATCCCTCGGCAGCATGCCCCGGCATGATTTCAAGAACAAGAGGCAACAGTTTTTCGTCTTCATCGGTTTGGAGAGCCTTTTTTCGCTCAACATCGATCATCTTGCCATTCCTCCTTTAGACATGCATTTTGACTTAAATCCTCTTATTACTTGTCGCATCATAGAAAACGTTTACAGGTTCTTGACCATTTAAAAACATTCGATAAGCATCGACCATAAAGCCGGCAACAATCTGATTGGTCATAATAACGGACGGATCAGGCTGGTAACTGCAAGAGACCCTTTCTCGCCTAAAGGAATCGACTTTTCGTTTACCGACAATATCATATAATCCCAGCAATTCCGCAGGAGTGGGCCCATTCTTTCCGGGCGTATAGATAACAACCTGGCCTGCATCTGCGCTGGTTCCGCCGCTGATCAGGGTCTTGCCATGAGCCTTGCATTTTTCGCTCAACACAATTCTTGTTTCGAAATTATCCACGCAGTCGAAAACAATATCATAGGGCGCAATGTCCGTTTCTCTGTCAAAGTAAGTCATTAAAGCATTGTTGTCCATTCTAAAAAGATGGTTCAATCTTCTCGACAGTGTTTCTGCTTTACCATTGCCAACAGCGTCATAGAAAAAAACCTGCCGATTTAAATTGGTCTCCTCGACAATATCAGGGTCCATGAATGTGCTGTGCCGAAATCCCAAATAGGCAAGTCCCAGCCCTACGAAGATACCCAGTGCTCCGGAACCGATCACCAGTGTGCTGGGCTGGTTTTTTGAAGCAGCCGTTTTTTTCCTTGTGTACAATATGAGATCTTCTGACACTTCCTGACCCATCAAAATGTTTTTGGTCTCTTCCAGTACGATGCCGGCAATAACCGTATCCAGCACCCCGTCATCAAAATGATCGTCGGGCAAACTATTCGGAAAAACAAGCTGTTCGAGCTCCTGGTATTCGCGACCTCTTACATAGGTAAATACCTTGAAACCTTGCTCATCATACTGTTCGAAGCAAAAACCTCTAATAATCGGAATCTTTTCTCTGTAGCCTTTCTGCAGTAAAAGCTTATTCGCCAGGCCATAATGACTTAAATCCGCAATAAGGTTGCATCCGTTGAAGATTTCATCCAAAACCGGATGGGTGTAAAATCCCTCTATGTGGGTCAGATTGAATCGCGAATTCAATTTTTTTGCGATGTCAACAAACGTCTTGTTCAATGACGGCGCAAGGACAATCAACCGGTTGATTCCAAGGGCTGATGCCGACAAAAGGTAATGCGATGCCAAAAGGTCTGCATCACCAACGACACCCACTTTCGCGTTGTCCAATGTGTCCTGATTCCAACCCTCTATTCGTAGCTGCCTGTCAAGTCTTTTCATCCGCATTAAATTGTATTCCTTATTGGGTGAAGGTCACCCATGGGAGACTCCTCTCCGGATAATTTTTTTCAACAAAGGGACTTCGTTATCAGGATCAAAAAATTAACAGCCGTTTATTATTTATAACATCCGTAACATCCATATTCAACTCCTTTGATTTGCTTTTTACCTTTTCCATTGAAAAGATCAGCCAACGCAGCCGGGTAATGCTGTCACATCTTGACAATGATGTTTATCATTCGCCGTGTTCTTGTTCTTTTTAATTTACTCATAAAATATAAAATTCATCATTGATATTTACTTTTTAGCGAAAATGATTATACTACATAGTGGTATACTTTGTCTATACCGAAGTTTTGAGGTTTTTAAAATGTATTCAAAAATGAAATCATTAGATCAGCAAAGAGTCGAATTAAGTAAACAGATGTTAAATAATTTGCTTAAAATAGTCTCTGGTGGAATGATTTCTGAACTATCCAATGATATGGGCCTTCCATATGGATTGGTATATAATATTATTCATGGAAGAATCAAATCTCTTTCAGCAGAAAATTATAAGTTGATCTTTGGCGAAGAACCACCCTACCAAGCCCTAAAAAGAGTTGACGGAGAGTATTTCAGGGGAATGGTGAGGTTATGGGTATACTTGAATGATGATATAACAGAGGCAGATCTTTATAGGGAATTCTATAGAGGCAAAAAATTCAAAAAAGTAGATTATAGAATTTTTAGTGGGGTTACTAAAACTGTCGACAACAATTTAGAAAGAGTTATGGAACAAAAATTTTTCGACCAGGGATTTACCCGGTCAGAAATAAAGAAATTGATGAAACAACTTGATTTAAATGGACAAGAAGAGCGAGTATTTTATAAGGAGATGAAGCCGGTTTTAGACTATTTAAAAGAAACGTTAAAAATTAATCCAACATTAGTATTAAATCAATGGGTTGTTCGTTACGAATCCGGTGAATTAAAAACGGTTCCGAAGAAGGTATATAATTACGCTCTGAAACTAAAAAAAAGAACAGAGAATGCTGTAACTTCCGGTTCAAAATTCGAGGTTGAAAAAATCCATGAAGAAATCTATGGACAAAGAAAAGGGCTTACACTTTACTCTGAAATAGAAGAAGAATTAGAATTTTTAAAAAAATGTGGAGGAAAAAGTTTCGGACAATATTTAGGAAGAAGTATCAGTTATTATAAGAAATCAAAATTAAAAAGAATAGCTTCCTGGAGGTCTCAGAAAATCAAAACTGCTTGTAGTGAACTCATAAATAACAAGCCTGAACTTTCCCTGGCATTACTTCCGAAATCCCATGCAAGAATAAGGATAAGAAAACTACTATCTGTTCTAAAATCATATTTAATTGCGAAGTTCATAAAGGATGAAGATGAAAGACTTATATTAACTTCCGAATATTATAGTATGGAAAAATACAAGAAAGAAAAATATGGCGTTATTAGTATGGATAAAACAGCATATTTTTTGGGAATGAGTAAAATAGCTTTCGACTTATTGGTTGCAGCACATAGTGATATATTCAGAAAAATCGGAACTTATAATAAAGAATGGTATCTGCCATATCAATATTTAAAAAAGCTCAAAGAAAAAAAAGAATTTGATTTAATAAAAGCGAAATATGAACGACTCTCGAAAGATTATGAAAACCGGATTTTTCAATCAGATGAATATGAACCGGGTGTTTGAGCGGATGTTTTTTCAAATAAGAGGCGATTCTGCGAAATCAATAGGCGCCCCGGGGGGGCGGCTCCGATAACTACAATTTGATGCTCCATGAAAAGTTCTTTCCAGTCAATAGGTTAAAGTAGTTCTTGGCAACTTCTCAATAGGTTCTGGTATATTAAATGATAATACTTAGGCGCCCACTGATAATAAAATGTAACATGTCTGGAACTCGCATTTAAGTGAGCCTAAAGAAAAAACAGTAGCCAATCTTTTAATATTAATTGTTTAAAGGCACCATCATATGTTTAAAAGATGAACGATCTTATTCGCTGTTTTTTCTTAAGGCTCACTAACCTGCTCAAACAGCCAGACATGTTACATTTTATCACCAGTAGGCCCCATAATTTATTGAGATGTTAAATATATGGATTATGGGGTCTTATGATGGAGTTCCAGTTGGGACGCAACAAAATCCCAGTTCACCAGTTTATCGAGTACCGTCTCAACAAAATCGGTACGCCGGTTCTGATAGTCCAAATAATAAGCATGTTCCCAGACGTCAACGGTAAAAACCGGTTTCAGTCCGTGAGCAAGGGGTGTATCTGCATTTGCAGTTGTCACCACTTTCAGTGTGTCACGGTCCAGGACTAACCACACCCATCCGCTGCCAGACTGACGCCGGGATGCCGCCAGGAATTCCTTCTTGAACGTATCAAAATTTCCGAAGGAGTCTTCGATTTTCTTTGCCAGCTTGCCCTTTGGTAACCCACCGCCACCCGGTTTCATGCATTGCCAGAAGAAAGCATGGTTCCAGGCTTGTGCGGCATTATTAAAAAGGTCCAAGTATTCTTTTTTATCCGCGGTGAGATGGATGACCTCCACAACGGTTTTATCCCGGAAGGCGCTGCCCTTGAACAAGCGGTTGGCCGTGGTCACATACCCGGCATAATGTTTGCCGTAGTGAAGGTTCATGGTTTTTGCGGAGATATAGGGTTCAAGCGCATCTTCCGAATATGGAAGTGAACTCTGAACCAAAAGGGGCTTTTCCTCGGCAGTTCCACATCGGCTGACAGCTAATGCAAGGCAGATAACCAAGAATAGGGGGATTCCCTTCCGCAAACCATGAAATCGTTGAATTGGCCACTTAATCATGTCATTCCTCTTAATATCCAACCATATTCTTTGGGTTACAATTCCACGCCGTCATTAATCGGAAAATCGGTCTGCATCAACACCGGAAATTTTGAATCTAATTTTGAAATGCAACATTGTGTTCGACTGGTTTTGCGTCCGGTACCCAAGGACCTTCCATCCATGGGACAAAAAACTTGCATAGCCATCATATGAACGAAATATCGAAAATCAAATAAAAATTACTTTTCGGGTATCTATGAATGACTTGCAAGTAGTTATCACTCAATCAGCACTTGATAGATCGAGTTTTATCAAAACTTGAAAGGTTTTTTAAATCGAATTCCAGTCTTTGTAATTTTTCTTCAAAAATAGCCTTTTGTGCCTCTAAAGCACCGGAAAATTTTACAAGTTCATCATAAAGTTTTTCGATGTCCGCTTGGCAGCGATGAATCGACTTTGACAGTTCCGTTATGCTGCTAGCGTCACCGGTCTGTGTGGCCGTCTGCATGGCGGCATGAAGTTCAGCGAGCGTTTTTTCATGTTCTTCAATATGGTCTTCGGTCCGCTGGAGACGCTGTTCCAGGGGCTTGAGGATCCTGCCACGTTCGGTAATACATTCCGAGCGCCGACGCCGTATCTCTTTTTTGGACAGCTTTATTCGGGTGTTGTCCTTTTTAGTCTTCCCGGGAGCGGAATTCAGAACATCTTCTTCATCTTTCCACCCGCCTTTTTCCAAAAACCGCTGGTAACCGCCTTCGAATAGAAAGATTTCGTCGTTATGAAACACAATCAAACGTTCGGCAAGGGTTTTTAAAAACATTTCGTTGTGAGTTACCATCACCACCGTCCCGTCAAAACTGTCGATGGCGGCCAGAAGGGCATCACACGATTCCAGATCGAGATGGTTGGTGGGCTCGTCTAACAGCAGCAGGTTTACCGGCGTAGTCAGAAGCTTACCGAGCAACACTCGGCTTTTTTCACCGCCGGAGAGCACACTAATTTTTTTTAAGGCCTTATCGCCGTCAAACAGCATGGCACCGCAGATATTGCGCGCCTGCTGACGATCGACATCTGAATGTGAATAAAGAATTTCCTCTTCAACGGTTCGAGTATGGACCAGGCTTTGGATATTGGTCTGTTCAAAAAAACCTTTCCGGACAGCGGGGTTTAAGACGATATCACCGCTTTGCGACTTGAGTACGCCGGCCAGTAGTCTAAGCAGCGTGGTTTTACCTTTACCGTTTTTTCCGACAACGCATATACGCTCTCCTGCCCTGATGGTAATGCTAAAGTTCTTGATTAACGGTTTACGGGAATCGTAAGAAAAGGATAAATCCCCGGCGCTCAAGACGTGCTTGCCGAGAAAAGAACTGCTTCTGAACGCAAAATCAAGGGCTTTGAGCTTCTCTAGTTTTTCTTTTTTCCCGATTTTGGCCAGAGTTTTAATTCGTGACTGCACCAGATTGGCAAGTCTGGCCTTGGCCCTGAAACGCTCGATAAACTGTTCGATTTCCTTGCAGCGTCGCTCATCTTTAATTCGGGTCTTTTCATGCACCTCTTCTTCCTGAGCAATCTGGGCGTAAAATTTTTCGGTATTTCCACCGATTTTACGCATTTTTTTGCGATATATTCCCATGGTATGGGTGACCAGTTTGTCCATAAGCCCCCTGTTATGGGTGATAAGCATCATTTCACGAGGCCAGTTCATCAAAAAGCGTTCCACCCAGCGGATGGAGGTTATGTCGAGGTAGTTGGTGGGTTCGTCCAAAAGTAATAGATCAGGCTCGGAAACCAGCACTTTGGCCAGGTTCAGGCGAACCTGGAATCCCCCGGAAAAATCAAAGGGATGGCGTTGCATGTCGTCTTTGTTGAAACCCAGGCCCATTAAAACTTTTTCAACCTTCCAGTAATGGCCCCGTTCCTGGGATGCCAGCCCGGTCATAACCTCTTTGAGAACTGTATCTTTTGTAAAATCAAGGTTCTGCCGAACGTAACCGATTCGGTAATGTTTGGGGATGCTTATGGTTCCAGCGTCCGGAAACTCTTCTCCGATGATGATTCGAAAAAGGGTTGTTTTTCCGTGTCCATTGAGGCCAACAAGTCCAATTCGTTCCTTTGGATTGAGCTTAAAGCCGGCACCCTCAAAAAGAATTTGAGAACCAAAGCTTTTATGAAGATTTTCAACACCGATCATATTTTATCTAATCCCAAAGACAGCCGGCCATTTTATTAAAAACGGTCAGCATCACTTTAGGGTACGGCTATTGGCAAGTTTCATTATTATCAGTGGGGGTATAAAGGAATACCATAAAAGTGTCAATCCAGAAGAAGCCATTTGGCAGGGCAAACGCATTTGAATCCCAATACAGGGATAACGCTCCACGACGCTACGCTGCAATGAAATCAAATACGTTTAGCCTGAGCCATTTGGTGATAAGTATGCTAACAGGGAGACAGGTGTGCAGAAAGTGCCTGGCGTCATTTTTACCCGGCGATACTTTTTTTATTTCACCGGGCCATTACTCCATTATTTCTTCCGGGGTGCAGGCCCTACGGGTCGGAAGCCAGTTGGGGCGAGGCCGCTAAGTCCTCGGGATGATAAAATATAGATGCAAAAATGCTAAGGGGTTAGGGGGTCTTTTATAAAAATAATCACCTCTTCCTCTCTGCGCATTCTGCCTCTCGGCTTTGAAATATCCTCATTTTTTTGGAGGTCAATACGTTTTAAATTATATCCTTCTTCTAGATGCTTGGACAGGGTTCTTATCATATTTTGCTGAACATTTTCATCATTTTTAAATACAAGTTTTTTACAAACGGTTACCGTTTCTTCAACCTTGCATTGATCTTCGGCCTGCTGCAAATTTTCCTTTGCCTTTTCGTTAGTTGACAAAAATAAGTTTGAGATGTTCTCTAAACCCCTTCTGTCCTTTATACCCTTTTCCAGGCTCTTTTTTTCCATTTAGAATGCGGCCTCTTGCCGCTCCTCTTTTTCCCTTAAGTAGCTCAGCAGTCGGGGTGTTTTTTCTATAAAGCTTTGTAGATAGCGTAATGAATGATCAGCAGCGAAATCATACACTGTTTGAATACATTAGGGATCGTTAAGATAGAACAGCGGTATTTGGTGTTCGTAATTAAAATGCGTTAAGCGAGTAGTCATATAACCTATTTATTTAAAGCTATATTTTCTGTTCTTTCTTTACGAGCCCTTATGTATGAGTTTGTATGATGTAGTCGCTGATTATTTATGGAGCTATTGAGTCGAAAAAACTCTACGACCCCTCAAGTAGTTATTTATTTCCTTTCCATCCATCGTCATCGTTAAAATAAGAATTCGTGGATTCGGTGTTAATGGCTTCAACCATTTCTGAATAATTGGATTGAAGAGAATAAGTGGAGAATTCCTCCATCTCAGAAGTCGGCTGCTCAAGCTCAGGTGATTTCACGGACATATCAATATATTCCTCTGTCTTCTGTAAGATATCTTCCGTTTCGCTCAAGGTTTTGAGATCCGGGTACATCCTGGCCGCCTCTGAGCGAATAACCTCCTCAGCCAAGTTTTCGTAATCCTTGTGACCAATGGCATTTTTATCATAATCTCCAACAGGCAAGCCACAATCCGCCGTTTCCCTGAGGCGGATATTATAACGAATTACCGTCTCAAAGACATCGTTCCCAAATTCTGTTTTAACCTTCTCTAAAACAATCCTGGAGTAGCGTGTCCTGCGGTCATACATGGTGATAAGCGCACGAGATTTAACATCATGGCCAATTTTGTCTTTAAGCAGGATAATGATTTCTAGCAGTTTGGCAACACCACGAAGAGAAAAAAGGCTCATATCGATGGGGATAATCACTTCTTCGCAGGCACGAAGAGCATTAAAGCAAAGATGCCCAATGCTTGGGGGACAATCAATTACAATATAGTCATATGGTTCTTTGAGTGCCTGAATAGCCTTCAAAAGCCTGTCTTCCCTGCCATCCATTCCTGAAAGCTCTTGTTCGACTGCACTGAGGATCAGGCTTGAGGGAGCAAGGTCAAAATTGTTTTTAATCGGCACCAAAATATCTTCAATCCCTAAGGACTCATTTTCCTTGGGAGTTATAACATCATAAATAGTTTTCTCAAGATCGGAAGGCGTTATGTTCAGACCCATGGTTGCGTGGGCCTGAGGATCAAAATCAATGAGCAATACTCTCTTACCTTTTAAAGATAAAGAAGATGAAAGGTTAATGGCTGTTGTTGTCTTACCGCATCCTCCTTTTTGATTCGCACTTGCAATAATTCTCATAAATCTCCTCCTTTCTTTTATTTAAGAACAATAGGCAACCTTTATATTAAATAAAAAGATTTTTCAAGTAAAAATACGACATATAGTAATATTTTTCTGATCACCCCCAAGTTATTGTATATTGTTGGGTTTCGGGACAGGTAAGATTATCATCTCTGTTGTTTTCGGTACAAACTGTCACCTCACAACTATAAGCAAAATTGTAAATGACAAACTTTTTTCATTACTAATAAAAAGGCTTCTCGAAAGTTTTCATGAAATATTCGGGCTAAGGGTGTTTGTTAAGTTTGGCTGTAAAAGACTTGCCCAAGGGAGGAAACAACTCCTTGTGACGCCTACTTATATGATCAAACTCGAGTTGAGGAATGTTTTGAAATTGTTGAGGCTTTAAATAAGAAACTCGGCGGGCTCGGCTGGCGGGCGAGCTTGCAATGGCAGGCGGGGCAAAACCCCTAAGTTTTCGATATATCCTATCCCCCGGGGCAAGTTATAACAACCAATATTTAAAATTCACATAATATATGTTGTATGTCGAATAAAAAATAATACAATATATTGTAATTAAGGCGATGTTACCGTAACCCGGTTATTTTTTTCTGGGGGAATGATGGAACAATTCAATCTCTTTATCCAGCTTCTTACCCGCCCTTTCAAGCTTAATCTTGAGCCTGCTTCCGATTTTGCTATAAAACAGCGCAAGTTTTAAGTCTGCCAGCGATTGTATTGACTGCCCCGCAACCATTTGAATAATATCACCCTCCTGCAATCCTGCTTTTTGGGCAGGGCTATTATGACTCATACTCATGACTTCAAGGCCATGGTCTTTTTCTTCAACTATTACACCCAGTCGAGGCGATTTTTCCCCCTCTAATTTTGTGGTAATAAGTACATAGTCAGCAATTCCGTCTTCAATTTCTTCGTCCTGTACAACAACCGTAAAAGGTTCGTGGTTTCTCCGATAAAGACGTTCAGGAATTCCATATTTATGTCTAACGTGACCATTTCCCGCCAGTATCACCAGTTTACTTTCCGGATTGTCTGTTAAGAACTGCCGGGCAGATTCCGCCATGGCTTCATCCCACAGAATTTGCGCCTGTAAAAAGAAACTAAAATCTTTTAACTCCCCTTGTTCTTTGTGCAAAGGAAACACCTCCTTCAAATTACTCCTGTAGCGTTCATTTGAAAAATCGATTGAACGGGGAAATTGTGTCTTCTCTTTATCTGATAGGCTGTATATGCCTTCACGAGCAACTTTACGGCTGATATCACTTTGGATATTGAGGGCTACAAGGGGCAAGTTTTGTTGTTTGAGGTAATCGATGATCGGTTTATACAAATTATAATCGTACCGCCACTTATTGAAATATTCAGTCTTTTGCAAAAATTTATGCTCATCGATCCTCCCGGCCAGGTAGTCATTCACCACCGGTTGAAAAGACTTTTGGAACATTTCCATACCCACAGCCAGTTTATATCCGGCGTTATGCATCTTTTTAATGATTTGCAGCTGGTTAATATGGTGGGCGAACCGGTCGTGCCTTTCCCCTATGTAAATAATGCGGGATGCTTTGAGATATGGAATAATACTGTTTACGGTTGTAAGCATATCGGGCTTTAGTACCCGGGGTGCCGGGCGCGACAGTACCAGGATGCCGTTATCTGCTCCGGCAATAGCTTTGTAGGTGTTCCTCCCGTTTCTAAAAGCCAGCTCGGTGTATTTACCGTAATGCGGTATTTTGCGCTGTACCGCCTGAGCTTCTGTTTTGTTTTTAGCATGTAACAGAGCAATGCGCTCCGATGCATTGTATGGGTTTTTATAAACTTTTATACACACGCCATCTTTTGGGGCGGCTTGTTTTCCGAACAGCATATTTACAAAAATATTATTATAACCGGCAATCAGAAACGAATTATCTTTGATTTTACTAAATGTGATGTTGCCCGGAGTTACATAAGTAATATTTTCAATCCCAAGAGCGTCAATAATAGGTTGATATATGCACCGTTTCGTGGATGAAACAACGACAGTCAGCTTTTGTTTGCCCATAATGCCGGCCAGAACCGGAGGAATTTCTTCAGGTGCTAAGTGTCGCATAATTGCGTAGTTTTCATCAATGACAGCTTTATTGAGCACTTCATTCATAAAAAGACTGATCTTCTCTTTAGAGTTTTTCACATGGATAAATTGCATATTTTTACCTGTGTCGGTGTATAAAGATATGGGGATTATCAGTGGATAAACTTCTCCCTTTTGTAATAGTTCGAAGTTTAGCTTAATTTGTCCCTGTTGGACACGCAACTCAGCATTTTTTACTTCAAGTCGGGGGATACCTTTCCGGCTGAGCCAGTACCCGAAGTATGGTTTCAGTTTTTTTCCGGTTACTTTTTCAAAAGCGCGCTGTATATCGTTCCAGGAAGCTTTGCGAAAACTATTTTCATAAATGAAGGCCCGTATGGCTGCAAAAAACGAATCATCACCGTAGAGTTCTCTTAATCCATGAAAGAACATTGCTGATTTTCCGTAGCCTATGGTGCTTTGGGCTTTATTCCGTCTGCTGAAAAAATCACTCACAGAAATCGCATTGCCAGCATTTACATAGGCATCGTAATCCACCAGGATTTGTTTGCGATAGTCTGTGTCTTTGCCATCAAGAGTGGCATAATGATAATCCGCAAAATAAGTTGTGATTCCTTCCGCCCAATTGCCCAATGTAAAATCGATATAAATGGAGTTGCCAAACCATTGATGTAAAATTTCATGTCCTAAGGATGTCTTAACAATGAACGGCAAATTCACCACCTGTTTACCCAGCAGGGAAAAAGTCGGCATTGAATAGCCTGTGGGGAAAATATTTTCTACAATAGCAAAACGCTTGTATGGATACGATGTAAGCATATTTTCGTACATTGCCAGATATTTTTTAGTATAAGCAATATATGTATCTGCAAGTTGAGCATCTTCTTTGAAGAAATAAGATTCTATAGAAATATTGTTATATTGGTCTTTTTGCATAACATACCGGGTTGAAGCCGCCAGATGTAAACTGTCCAATGGGTGATTGAACTTAAAATCAAACGTTTTTGTTTTTCCATGTTTTTGGATGGTTACGGATTCAGATTCTGAGGTGGCTATAAAGTTTTCCGGTAAGGTCACGGCGAGATCATACTCAACCAAAACATTCGGATGTGGATACCAGTTGTCGATTAAAAACACATTTTCTTTGTCGATAAAATTTGTACCATTTGGGTTGAACATGGCTTCATAACTTATAGTTATTTTTTGGCCGTCTTGCACAGTCAGATTGATGCTGTCATCGGCAGTATTAACCTCGGCGCTGCCATCCACTTTCAGGTTATGCAGATTGCGAACACACAGACCTATTTTTATATCGGCATAAGCTTTAATACGGGCAGTGCCGGTGATTTTCCGTTCATGGGTGTTTATTTGAACACCAAGCGCATAGTGAAGATTAGCGCTCCAGCCCGTTGCGGGCAGACAAACAATCAAAAGAAAAAGTAGTTTTCTCATTTTTTTTATCCAATATTCCAATTGTAACCTGTTCCTTCGTGCCCCTGGCCTTCTGAAACCGAACAGCCAGAAATAATGATCGATGGAGAGCAGGTTTGTGGGTCATCTTTACGGATATTTTGTCAAGCAGGTGAATGGATGGACACTATCTAACGTGCTTAAAATTAAGGCATTAAAAGGTTGTTAACATCTGCGCCACAGTCATTTTTATCTTTTGCGTCATACTGACCGCCTGTTTCAGTTCCTTTTCCAGTTCAGCCATTTCCATGTAAAAGGGTGTCCGGTCAAACTTGAAAGGCTTTTTTTCTTGACACTGTTTGATAAAAACCTCGCAACCCGGAGCATAAAATACCCCCTGACCGGGCCGTTGAAGTACATGGGGAATGCCATGCAATCTGCATATCATAGGCCGGTAGGTATAAATCAGACATAAATTGTTAACATTAAGTGGGCACATCAATCTGACAGAGACCCCTTTTTCATCAGGCTCACGGGTTTTCCGGCACACTTCCAAAGCTCTGCGCTTCACCTCGACCTGCTTTTCATTAACGAGGGTGTTGTACCCTTCCATGATATAAAAATATTCCAAAAGGGTATGATGATAGAAGCGGGTAAAACAGCAATTGTCGTCGCAGCCCGTACAATAAAAATTATAATAATCAGCAGCTTCCTGATATTTTTTGTCCATAGCTGAGTAAATTATTTTTAATCGTTCTAAAAAAGGTGCAAAGATTTTGCGATCGATTACCGGTAGCATTTCCAGTGTACCTGAGAGTGACTTCATAGTTGTATCGAGACCTTTGCAAAACGCCACTTATTGCTCAATTTCTGCATCCCCGCTGAGCGGGATTTGTCAACAGGCTCAAATTTTAACCCGCCACCGAACTTTGGCGGGTTAATCCTCGAAATACTCAATGTATTCCTGCCCGCCCCGTGAAATGCGAAGCCTATTTCTCTGGGGTGGTTAAAATTATCGCGTTGACTCGGGGCGTCCATGCCCCTCGCCCTTGCGGGCAGCTTGACAGCTGTCCAATTCCGCTATCCTGCAGAATTGTTCTTGAACTTAAACAAAAATTAACATTTTTCAAAGGTCTCGTATCGCAAGATGGTTGAGCATAATAATTGTTCGGGCTAAAATTAAGGCGAAGGGAAAAAGATTTTTTCGTAAAGATCTAGAGCATATCGGTCTGTCATGCTCGCGATGAAATCACAAACAATCCTCTCAGTAGGCTGGTTATTATAATTGCATGCTTCCATATGCATGGCTTTAAGTTCTCTTTGCAACATCTTTTGGTTTTCCAAACAACATGTGTAAAGTTCGGACAGAATCTTTTTGGCCTTGACAAATTCTCCATGGACCTGAGGTGAACGATACACCTTTTCATAAAGAAATTCCCTGAGTTCGGTCATGGACGAATAAACCTCATCGCTCATTTGCAGACATAATTTACCCTTGCGAACACGGGTTGAAAATACAAGATCCTTTATCATGTTATTTGCGCGTTCGGAATGCGTACGTCCAAGGATTTTAACACACGAATCAGGAACTTGACTTCGGCTGATAACACCACTTCGGATGGCATCATCCAAATCATGATTAAGATATGCCATAATGTCGGCAATACGGACGACATTTCCTTCAATTGTAAAGGCCCGTTCATTGGGATCATCTGGAATAATTTTTCCATACCCCTTGGAATGCTTCACAATTCCGTCTCGGACCTCATGTGTGAGATTTAGCCCCTGACCGTTATTTTCCAGAACATCAACAACACGCAGGCTCTGTTTGTTATGTGTGAAATCCGGCGAATATATTTCTTTCAGAATTGCCTCACCGCCATGACCAAACGGGGTATGCCCCAAGTCATGGCCTAAGGCGATGGCTTCGGTCAAATCCTCGTTAAGACGCATGGCCCGTGCTATTGTTCTTGCGATTTCAGACACTTCAATTGTATGAGTCAGACGGGTTCGGTACTCGTCGCCCAAGGGAGCCAAAAAAACCTGGGTTTTATACTTTAAGCGTCTGAAGGCATTGGAATATATAATTCGGTCTCTGTCCACCTGAAAAGCGGTTCGGATGGGACAAGGGGGTTCCTTTTTCATGCGGCCCCGGGATTCGGCACTTAAACATCCGAACGGAGATATAAAGCCTTTTTCACGTTTTTCAAATTCTTCACGGATATTCATATGATGACAGTTATCCACAGGAAGAATGAATTGTAAAGGAATATTTGAAACTTTACATCCTGAAAATCTTGTTTTATGATTTATTTTATTTTCAATTGAATTTTTATGTATTTTCTGGGAAAAAATCAATACACAAGCACCAAAAAACAAATAAATTTTAAAATCCAATATTCATGGTCTCGCAAAAATCTAATTTGCTTGCTAACCCTAAGTAACCATCTTGAATTTCGGTTCACCCTGTGAAATGTGCAATTCGAAATTTTTGCGAAACATATATTATTTCACGGGGTAAATGATTTGGATTTTGTTATATGTTTTTCCGGTTTATATAGCTTAGGGAGGCTTAAGAGCGTTGAAAAATACACAAGGACATCATCTCATACTCGGCGAACTGGTCGATTTTATAACCGGCGAAACAATCCAGGACACTCATGATGAAAGATACAGACAGAAACTGGCGCGTATTCTTGTGGAGCATAAAGGATATCTTAAAAAGGAGATCGAATCCGGCCGCGAACTTCTTATAACCGCTGCAAATAAGAAGGCTGTTTTAAAAGTTGATTATACAATTAACCTTGCAGGCAAAATTTGTATTATTATAAAATATGGTCCCGGTTCTCTGGTAACCCGGCATCGTCCTGCGCTGGCGGCTTCGAGACTTGTGGCGCCTTATCAGGTACCGGTGGTTGTTGTAACAAACGGTGAAGATGCAGACATTCTCGAGGGAGCGACCGGTAAGGTAATTTCAATTGGCCTTGAATCTATACCTGCCAAAGCCGAACTCATTGAAAAGGTTGCCGATATACATTTTGATCCTATCTCAGCCAAACGGGCTGAAATGGAATCTAAAATTATTTATGCTTTTGAGGTCGATGGAAGCTGTATGTGCGATGACAGCAGGTGCAAATTGTAAAAATCGCCCCTCAAGGAATAAGAACAAAAAATCTCAGAGAAACAACATGGACTATAAATACTTTAGAACCCTGTATGATGTACCTAGGTGCAATGATTCTAAGCGGTATCAGCGAAATCGTTTATGCCTATGAAGACATAATGGGGGGAGGCACAAACTGTGATTTGACAAAACTGACTCCGCTTTATAAAGATTGTCGAATTTCAATTGTGCCGAGCATCTTGCGCAAAGAGAGCCTGGAACTTTTCAAGGCTTTTTTTAAAAATCCGAAAAATTCTTACTGGCGTGGAACTCTGTTAGCCGGATATACTCTCAGCCAGTGAAACCATTTTGAAAATGCATATGAAAGCCTCCGAATCGTGCAAAATTCAGGTGGCAATTTGTTTTTTTAAGTCCGCCGCCGGATGTTGCATAAGGTCGCTTCTCTATTTCATAACTGGATTTATTTGCTTGCATTTTTTGCTTGCATTTATTAATGTTGTTGTATATTTCAAAATTCAATTTAGGTTGATGTCTCACAATGTGGAATACGCACTAAAGTAGGTTGACAGGTAATTCCATGTTGGAAGTATTGGCAATAATTCATGGCTCAGGAGGTGAAAGCATAGTTATACCAAGACGTACAAATAGGGCAAACAGATCAAGTAGAATCAATATTAATAGAAATATTAGGGCAAAAGAGGTCCGGGTAATAGATCCTGAAGGCAATCAGATCGGCATTATTCCTACTTACAAGGCAATTGCTGTTGCTAATGATTTTGGCCTTGACCTGGTGGAAATTTCTCCCAACGCCAATCCTCCTGTCTGCAAAATAATGGATTACGGGCGGTATAAATATGAACTGACCAAAAAGAGACAGGAAGCAAAAAAGAAACAGACCATATTTCAGCTAAAGGAAATAAAATTACGCCCAAAGACCGGTGAACATGATCTTAAGACCAAAATCAATCATATCAAAAAGTTCATTGAAAGAAAGGACAAAGTCAAAGTAACCGTCATTTTCAGAGGACGTGAGATTACGCTTACTCAGCTGGGTCGAGATTTGCTCGAAAGGGTTGTTCAGGAAACGGAAGAAATTGCATCGGTTGAACAGCAGCCTAAATTTGAAGGTCGCACAATGATTATGGTCCTATCGCCAAAACAATCTACAAAATGATTGTGTTAAAATAAAATTGATGAATTCGACTTTTTATAATTTCATCATAATTGGTTAGATGATAAGTTCTCAATAACAAGGGGGATTTGAACCAACTCAATTTATTGAGAAATTAAGAAAAGTATTTTTACTTATTTTTTCATAAAGATGGCGTGGGTTTGCATACGTCTGTGGCTCACGCCATCTATGTTTGAAATAGCGGAGAAGATATAATGCCAAAAATAAAAACAAATAAAGCTGCTGCAAAGCGTTTTAAAAAAACAGGTACAGGTAAATTCGTCTTTGCAAAATCACATGCAAATCATATTTTAACAAAAAAAACCACTAAACGAAAACGTGCGTTACGGCAGAGTCAAATCATCAAAAAGTCCGATAAAAAAATGGTCAGACTGCTTCTTCCCAATGGATAGTGGTATTTGTAATTTTTTTGGTCAGAAAATTTCAGAGCTGTCAAAGGTCTCTCCAAGTGTGATTGGGCCTGTCTGAATTGTGATAGTTACCCTGGCATAGTTAATACGTCAATTAAGTTACGAGTCAGAATATTTAGGAGAAGATTTATGCGAGTCAGAAGAGGTTTTAAAGCAAAAAGACGTCGAAAAAAAATATTGAAATTGGCAAAAGGGCATCGTGGAGGCCGTAGTAAATTGTTTCGCACCGCAGCCGACGCTGTAGATAAGGCGCTTATGTATGCTTATCGGGATCGTAAGGCACGCAAGCGTGATTTTCGGAGACTCTGGATCACGAGAATTAATGCAGCGGCACGAATGAATAATCTATCTTACAGTAAATTCATACACGGATTAAAACTTGCCGGTGTTAATCTGGACCGAAAAGTTCTCGCTGAATTAGCAATCTCTGATCCATCGGGATTTGCTCAAATCGCAAATCTTGCATCAGATCAGCTCTAACCCAAGGTCTGGGAAATGTAACATCTCAATAAATTATTCGTATATTTTGGAACAAAATTTTTTTTAATTCTATTCCAACATTCTTCCGCTATATGGCGGGATGAGCCAAGCAAACTAACTTGTGCTTAAAGATAGAACGAAAAATTGGAAAAAACTATAGAACAGATTAAAAAAGAGGCACTAAAGGAACTTGAAGCTGCTTCTGATAGTGAAAGCATCAAAGCTCTTTCGGTCAGGTATTTAGGTCGAAAGGGTGCGGTGACTCAATATTTGAGGAATATTTCAAACCTGCCAAGGGAAAGCAGACCAGAAGCAGGGAAAAAGGCAAACCAAACAAAAAAAATTCTTGATGAGTTATTTAAAAAAGCCTTAAAGCAACTTGAAACTTCTTCTTATGAAACAGACAACCGGATTGATGTTTCGCTGCCCGGAAGAGTCACCCGGCAAGGATCTTTGCATCCAATTACCCAGATTACTCAACAAATATGCGACATTTTTGTACGACTGGGATTTGATGTTGCTGAAGGGCCTGAGGTTGAAACAGATTATTACAATTTTGAAGCTCTTAATATTCCTAAAAATCACCCTGCAAGAGATATGCAGGACACATTTTATATATCAGACAACATTGTTCTTCGTACTCATACGTCTCCTACTCAGCCCCGAATAATGGAAAAGCAGAAACCTCCGGTGAGAATTATTGCACCCGGCAAGGTATACCGCTGTGACTCCGATTTAACGCACACACCCATGTTTCACCAGATTGAAGGGCTTCTGGTCGATAAAAATGTATCATTCGGTGACCTTAAGGGAATCTTGACCACATTTGTTCATCAGATATTCGACCGAGAGACCAGTCTCAGATTCCGGCCCAGCTTTTTTCCTTTTACAGAACCGAGCGCTGAAGTCGATATTAGATGTGTTATATGTAAAGGGGATGGATGCAGAGTATGCTCACATACCGGATGGCTTGAAGTTATAGGCGCCGGCATGGTTCACCCCGCAGTGTTTGAAAACGTTGGATACGATACAACCTGTTTTACCGGTTTTGCTTTCGGCATGGGCGTGGAACGGATTGCCATGCTGAAATACGGAATTGATGACATTCGCAAATATTTTGAAAATGATCTAAGATTTTTAAGGCAGTTTTAACATGAAGGTCAGTTTAAGCTGGTTAAAAGAATATATTGACGTTGATATAAATGTTAACGATTTGGCCGATGCCCTCACCATGGCCGGTCTTGAAGTTGAAGCGGTTTCAGACCGTTATGATTATTTAAACAGTGTTGTCATCGGCCGGTTAGCCAAGATTGATCCCCATCCGAATGCCGATAAGTTGAAACTCTGCAGAGTTGATATAGGTGCTCGAATCATCACTGTTGTTTGTGGTGCTCCCAATGTCAAAAATGATATGCTTGCACCCTGTGCCATGCCAGGCACCTGTTTCCCAAAAGGTACAATCCTTGAAAAAAGTATAGTCCGGGGGGTAGCTTCAGAAGGGATGCTCTGCAGCGAGATCGAACTTGGGCTCGGTGCCAATAGTTACGGCATCATGGAACTTGGCCGAAACTATTCGGTGGGTTTTCCGCTTAACAAGGCCCTTGGCTTGTCAGACCCTGTGTTTGAAATTGACCTGACTCCAAACAGACCGGATTGCCTTAGTATAATTGGAACGGCTCGTGAAATTGCGGCATTTCAGAAAAAAAAGGTGACTTACCCTGAAATTTGTCTGCCGGAATCGTTCGATGACATTTCAGACTATACCTCTATAACCATAATGGCTCCTGAACTTTGTCCAAGATATGCTGCCAGCCTTATTTTTGATATTACTGTTGGACCGTCTCCTTTTTGGCTTCAGGATCGTTTGATTTCAGTGGGTTTGAAACCGATTAACAATATTGTAGATATAACCAATTTTGTAATGATGGAAAGCGGCCAACCGCTTCATGCCTTTGACTTTGACCGCCTTGCCGAAAACCGGATTGTGGTGCGCACGGCCAGGGAAGGTGAAGTCTTTATCACTCTTGATGGAAAAGAACGCCGCCTAGACCCGGAAATGCTTATGATTTGCGACGGTGAAAAACCGGTCGCCCTTGCGGGGGTTATGGGTGGATTGAATTCCGAAATTGAAGACTCCACAACAAAAATTCTTCTTGAAAGTGCATATTTTGATCCGGTTTGCATCCGAAAGACTTCAAAAAAAACAGGGTTAAACACAGATGCCTCACACCGTTTCGAACGTGGCGTCGATCCCAAAGGAACCATTACCGCATTAAATCGAGCCACGCAGCTTATTGCTGAAGTCGGTGGTGGTAAACTTATTAAAGGTACAATCGATGAATATCCAAACCCTTTTCCTGACAGGATGATCGATTTCAGCGTCACGGCGTTAAACCGCCGGCTGGGCATTCACCTGGATATAAATGATATTGAAAACTACTTAAAATCAATTGAATTTCAAGTTCATAAGATTGGCAATGACAGACTTCAGGTTATTCCGCCATCCTGTAGAGTCGATATAACCAAATTTGAAGACATTACAGAAGAAATTGCACGTTTATTCGGCTACAACAATATCAAAACAACCTTTCCACTGATACCTGCTGAAGCCAGGCATCCATCAAAAAAGATCGAATCAAGGGATCGAATTAAATGTCTGATGACCGGGCTGGGATTTAACGAAGCAATAAATTACAGTTTTATCAGTAATCTATCATGTGATCGGCTTAATCTTGAACCGGATGACAAAAAAAGACAGGTCGTAGATGTATTAAATCCTCTGTCTGAAGATCAGTCGGTAATGCGAACGTCTCTTATACCCGGTCTTCTTGAAACAATGAAGTACAATATATCGGTTCAGAACAGAAATCTTAAGCTGTTTGAGATCGGCAATGTCTTTTTTAACACAGGCCAAAAAGATAGCCTGCCTGATGAAGTTGAAATGCTGGCAGGCCTCTGGACAGGAAAAAGAGTCGATGCGGTTTGGTTTTCAAAGGAGATCAGTTGTGATTTTTATGATTTAAAAGGCGTTATTGAAGAACTTTTAGGAAAGCTTAGCATCGTTAACATACACTTTACCCGCATGCCGCCGACATCCTGTTTTTATACAAAACCCGGATTTACGGCCCAGATTATTATTAAAGACGAATCCATAGGACTTGTCGGAGAATTACATCCTAACGTGCTTAGTAATTATGATTTAAAGCAAGCAGCCTTTATTTTTGAATTAAATTTTGATAGACTTATAAATCATATACCGGAAACTAAATCTGTATCGCCAATTCCGAAATTCCCGGCCACGTCAAGGGATATTACTCTAATTGTTAATAAGGATATTGAAGCAAATAATATCCTGCAAAGCGTTATTGATTTAAATGAAGAGCTGGTGGAAAACTTACACCTGTTTGATGTTTTTGAAGGTGATCCTATTCCTGCAGGGAGAAAAAGCATCTCATTTAGAATAACCTACAGATCTTCCAGTGAAACCTTGGAAGATAACCGGGTAAATAATCTTCATAAAAGCATTTCGGACAGGCTTTTGAAAAAGGTTGATGCAACCCTGCCGACCGTATAACCTTTATAACTCGCCAGCTTTTTGAAAATATTACCGATTGTTTGAAATCGACTTGTTTCAAAAGACTAACCTGTTGCTAACCTTTTAAAAGCTATGGGTTAAACAATGGAAAACCACACTTCTTATCAAAAAGAACTGCCGGACAAGCTTTACTTCAAGGTGGGAGAAGTAAGTGCGATTGTTGGGGTCCCGGCATATGTTTTGAGGTTCTGGGAGGCTGAGTTCAAGAAAATAAATCCCAAACGGTCTGCTTCGGGCCAGAGGTTGTATAGAAAAAGTGACATTGAGCTGATTCTAAAGATAAAACATCTTTTGTATGAAAAGAAATTTACAATTCAGGGAGCCAGGCAACATTTAAAAATCAAACCGGATGAAAAAAAGGAAAAATCTTCAATCATCACACTCGATGAAATTCGCATGGGACTCAAAAGTATACGCGATCTTATAAGCTAATCCAAATTCTATCACTCCATTCAAAATTTACCTAAAATTTTCATTATCTTTTTTTCAAAACAGATGAAGCAGAATTTAGGATTTATTATTGAATTATATTGACAAGGGATTTTTTTTTTAATATCTTACAAATATCCACGCGCGGGCATAACTCAGTGGTAGAGTACAAGCTTCCCAAGCTTGGAGTCGCGAGTTCAAATCTCGTTGCCCGCTCCATTGGATGTTCGCCTTGTTTATTATAAAGTTTTTTTTATCTAAGTGTAGATTTTGGCTATGTATGTGTGGTTTGGAGTTAATTTTTTCCTTATGGTTATTTACATGAACAGATAAAGTCTCTCGATCCACTAAAAGATCTACCGGTATTAGAAGAAACGGGCGAAAGCCCGTTTTTATTTTTTTATAGGGGACAATTTGATGAATTCTTAAAACGTCGAATTCATCAAATCGATAGACCATTGAAAGGTCAAAGAAAAAAAGCAAATAAAAGACTAAAAAACAGGGTCAAGACCCAGAGACATAACAACCGGTCTTCGGAAAATAAGGAAAAAATTGTTGCACAGGCAAGAGATTTAATAGAATCGTTGTGTGAAACCGAGGGGGTGGAGTTGGTCCACCTTGAATATCAACGGGAAGCATGCGGGAGAATACTCCGCCTTTTTATAGACAGACCCGGGGGAGTTACTCTCGACGACTGTGTGCATATAAGTCGCCAATCGAGCGACCTTTTGGATGTATATCTTGAAAATACCGGGCCATACAGTCTGGAGGTTTCATCGCCGGGACCGAATCGTCCCTTGGGAAAAAGGCTTGACTTTGATAGATTCAAAGGAAGCCGTGTAAAAATTAGAACCGCTCAACCTGTTGACGGCCAAAAAAATTTCAAAGGTATCCTTATGGGCATATCTGAAGAGATTGTAAAACTATCGGTCGATGGTAAAACAGCAAGTATTCCTTATCAGGAAATTATTATGGCGCGAATTGCTGATTAGCCCGAATGTGCACCCTTGGTTGAACAATCAGGGTTTAATTCGGACAACAGTTGATATTTAGAATAACGGGGAAAGACGTATGTTTATAGCAGATATAAAACGTGTCATTGAACAGGTTAGTCGAGACAAGGGTATTAACCACAAGGTACTTATCAAAGCACTTGAGGAGGCCCTGGAATCTGCCGCGAGAAAAAAGTTTGGGACCAAGGTAGATATTGAAGTTCAATACAATAAGGCAACCGGGGAAATTGAAGTATTCCAGTTTAAAGATGTGGCTGAAGAGATTACAGAGCCTGACCTCCAAATAAGCCTTGAAGAAGGGCGCAAGCTGGATTCGGAATGCGAAATCGGTGACAGCCTCGGCACAAAAATGGATACTTCCACTTTTGGACGTATAGCCGCACAGTCGGCCAAACAGGTCATTATACAGAAAATGAAAGACGCGGAAAGGGATGCTGTTTATTCGAGTTTTGTTGGTCGAAAAGGTGAAATTATAAACGGAATTGTACAACGTTTTGAACGTAACGACATTATTGTTAATTTAGGGCAGACCGAAGGTATACTTCCGACAAGAGAGCAGATTCCTAAGGAATCGTATCGACGGGGTGATCGTATCAGAGCATATATAATGGATGTGCTTCATGAAACTCGCGGCCCGCAAATTATTCTTTCGAGAACACATCCTAATTTTCTGATCTGTCTTTTCAAAACAGAAGTTCCGGAAATCAGCGAGGGTATCGTAACTATTATGGGTGCGGTTCGTGAACCCGGAATCCGTGCAAAGTTTGCAGTGACTTCAAACGATTCTGATATAGACCCGGTTGGCGCCTGTGTCGGAATGAAAGGGAGTCGTGTACAGAACGTTGTTCAGGAACTGAGAGGTGAAAAAATAGATATTATATCCTGGCATATTGATCCTGCAAAATTTGTATGCAATGCACTTGCACCTGCCGAAATATCCAGAGTTATTATTGATGAAGAGAATTTTTCAATGGAAGTCATTGTACCTGACGAATTTCTTTCAATAGCCATCGGTAAAAGAGGGCAAAATGTTCGTTTGGCCTCAAAACTTACAAAATGGCATCTTGATGTCATCAGTGAAACACGATACAGTAAAGCCATGCAAGATGGCTACAACTCTCTGGTTTCATTGCCGGGTGTTGGAATTAGCATGGCGGATGCTTTGTATGAAAGGGGATTTTTTTCTGCTGAGGAACTCAGCAATTCTTCAGTAAAAGATTTGATACAGATCAGAGGCATTGCCGAAGAAAAAGCCATGCAACTGATCGAAACTGCAAAAAAATATATGGCAAGCACAGACCCAGTCGACGAACTACCGAATGAAGCTTTGCCGAATGATGAATTGGATAGCGATGAGAGTTCAGCGGTTTCGGATGTTCAGAAGGTCTTAAAAGAAAATGGTGATAGTGATGAGCATACGTCCGGCCATTCTTTATCTGCTGATAATGCTGCAGAAGATAACGGATAACCAAATATTTCGGCCGGGTTGGTTTTTTAAATCGGCCAAATTAAAAATCTGAGAATAAGCATAAACAAAAGTTCGGTAATAACCGAATTCAAGGGGGATGGATGGCAAAGATCAGAATATATGAACTTGCCAGAGATCTTAACGTAACAAATAAGACACTGCTTGAAAAGATACGGAATATGGATATTGATGTAAAAAGCCATATGAGTTCTCTGGATGATGAAGCTGTGACTAGGATAAAAATGAATTTACTTGGCTCACCCGAAAAAGAGGTTGAGGAAACGCGCATAAAACCGTCAATTATCCGAAGACGGAAAAAACGTGTTCCGCAAATGCCTGTTCAGACAGAGACGGCTATTGAACCGAAACCGCATCCCGAAAAGATAGAAGTTGCTGATCAACCGTCCGAAAAAGACCTTAAAGAAAAAGAAATCCCCCCGGAAAAAGAACCGGAAGAGCCTCTCAAGAAAGATGTTCCTGAACGTGTTGCCAAAGGAAAAAAGGCTGTAAAGAAAGACGCTCCAAGAAGGGAAGACGCACCTGATGGAGTTGTTGCCCAACCCATTGTTTCGAAAGAGGAACATAAAGTCAAGAAATCGGTTGCTTTAAAGAAATTAAAAAAGAAAAAAGACGCCAAAAAGCTTAAAAAAGATGTTCCGGCAAAGATTATAAAACTGCCCGTAACCCCCGTTCCTGAAAAAAAAGCGCCCGAGATCGAAAAAGACCGGGTTCATATACCCAAAACAAAAGTTGAAAAAATACCCACGCCGAAAAAAGAGGTGCCTGAAAGCATAACACTCCTGAAAGAGGCGCTTGTAAAAGACAAAAAGAAAAAGAAGAAATGGACAAAAAAGCTCGACGAAGCTGCAAGTGATAGAAAGTTTTTCAAAAAGAAAATATCCTTCCGGAAAAAAGAGGTGGTTGAAGGGGCCGATCTTTATATAAAGGGAGATCGAATTCGTAAGGGTCGCAAGGTTGCAAAGGCTAAAATCACGCTTGTGAAACAAAAGCCTTTGATAACTACTCCTAAAGCCATTAAACGTAGAATAAAAATTGATGAGGCCATTGCCCTGTCTGATCTGGCAAAACGAATGGGGATCAAAGCCGGTGAAATGATCAAAAAGCTGATGGCTTTAGGTGTTATGGCAACGGTTAACCAGGCCATAGACTTTGATACCGCCGTTCTTGTGGCCGCAGAATTCGATTACGAACTGGAAAAAGCCTCTTTTGAGGAAGAAACCGTTTTAAAGATAGAAAAGGATGATCCGGATAAGCTCATCGCAAGGCCGCCGGTGGTAACTATTATGGGACATGTGGATCATGGGAAGACATCTCTTCTTGATGTGATAAGAAAAACCAAAGTTACGGAAAATGAAGCCGGGGGAATCACCCAACATATCGGCGCCTATAATGTATCCACAGATAAAGGCCAGATCGTATTTCTGGATACGCCGGGCCATGAGGCGTTCACTGAAATGCGTGCCCGAGGCGCCAAGGTTACGGACTTGGTAATTCTGGTTGTTGCTGCTGATGATGGTGTCATGCCGCAGACCATTGAGGCGATAAACCACTCCAAAGCCGCAAAAGTTCCGATCATCGTAGCAATTAATAAAATAGACAAAGAAAATGCTGATCCTGAACGTGTTCAGCGTGAACTTGCAGATACAGGTCTTGTACCTGAGGATTGGGGCGGAGATACCATCTTCGTCCAGGTTTCTGCAAAGGAGAAGCAGGGAATTGATGATATGCTTGAAATGGTTCTCCTTCAGGCAGAAATATTGGAGCTTAAAGCAAATCCGGATAGGCTTGCCATGGGTTACGTGGTTGAAGCAAAGCTTGATTCAGGCAGAGGCCCTGTTGCCACGGTTTTGGTTAAGCAGGGAACTCTGGCGATTCATGATCCGGTGGTTTGCGGCATACACTATGGCAAAATACGCGCCTTGCTGAACGACAGGGGAATGCATGTAACGTCCGCCGGGCCTTCGATGCCGGTTGAAATAATCGGGCTTTCAGGTGTTCCTAATGCCGGAGATGAATTGCTTGCGCTGGCAGACGAAAAGAATGCCAAGCAGGTCAGTGCGCATCGAATACAGAAACAACGGTCTAAAGAACTGGCAAAAACCAGCAGATTAAGTCTTGAAAAACTTTATGAGCAGATACAGACAAACAAGATTAAGGATCTAAACCTCATAATAAAAACCGATGTACATGGTTCTATCGAAGCCCTTGAAGAGGCTTTGATAAAACTTTCCAACGAGGAAGTCAGAATTAACGTGGTCCATTCAGCTACCGGCACATTGACCGAATCGGATATTTCCCTGTCCACCGTTTCTGATGCCATAATTATAGGGTTTAACGTTCGTCCCACTTCTAAAATTCAAGCGCTTGCTTATGAAGAAAACGTGGACATACGTTTTTATAATGTCATTTATGATGTTATAAAAGACATCAAGGATGCCATACTCGGTATGATGTCGTCTACTTTTGAAGAACGGATTCTGGGCAAAGCCGAAGTCCGCGAAGTGTTCCACGTTCCAAAAGTTGGGGCTATCGCAGGTTGCTATGTTACCGAGGGGAAAATAGAGCGGGGGCAGCTTGTACGCGTACTCAGGGATTGGATTGTATGTCATGAGGGTAAAATTTCTTCCCTCCGGCATTTCAAAGACGATATCAAAGAAGCTCAGAGCGGTTATGAATGCGGGATCGGTATTCAAAAATATAATGACATCAAGGTGGGTGATATCATAGAATGTTACTACCTTGAGGAGATCAAACCTGAACTTAAAGAGTAGATGTATACTTGGCACGGGTATTAATTGAGCTTATATTAATCGGGGAGTTGGGGTGTTGGAGTGTTGTAGTAATGGAGTAATGGAAAAAACCCAAACTCCGGATATGTGAAATTCCTTTTTTGCTTAAATCTTGTATGTTCAAAATATGACCGTGCCAAGCATAAGTGAGAGTGACATGGTTGTGGGTTTAGGGACTATCACATTCAGGCTGCATGATTGCCGTTCTTTAAAAGGCAAAAGGAAAATTGTAAAATCGATCATTAGCCGGCTGCGCAACAATTTTAATGTTTCGGTTGCAGAGGTCGGATCAAATGACATCTATCAAAAGGCAGTGATAGGGTTTTCCCTGGTTGGCAACAATCGAAAGGTGATAAACTCTAAGATAGACAAGATTTTTAATCTGGCAGAGGAGTTGAATCTGGCCGAGATCATCGACAGTGAAATGGAGATCATCAATTTATGAAACCATTTGCACGATCTGACAGAGTCAGTGGCCAGATACAAAAAGTATTGTCGGAAATATTGCTGAAAAAAGTAAAAGATCCTCGTCTTGAAAATGCTAGCATTACAGATGTAAAAATGTCTCGAGATTTAAGAATTGCACGGATATACTTCGTTGCATCCGGTAACAAAAAAAGCATGGAAGAGGCGGCAGAAGGATTTAAAAGTGCTTTGGGGTATGTAAAACGTACACTTGCTCGCCAGTTGGGTTTGCGTTATATGCCGGATCTCAAATTTTTTTATGATGAATCTTTTGACTACGGATCACAAATAGATAAAGTTTTGAAGGCTGTAAAAGCGGATAATGGACCAAATAATACGTTATTTGAAAAATAGCGACCACATTTTAGTTGCTTCCCACACGAACCCGGACGGCGATGCAATCGGCTCTTTGATCGCCATGGGACTTTGTTTTGATGCATTGAATAAAAAAACAACGCTATACAATGAAAGTCCCATTCCTGCTGTGTACCGTTTTCTCCCTGCTGCAAATCGTGTTGTGAGGAATATAAAAAACAAAAATTACGATCTTGCCGTTATTCTTGATTGCGGAGATTTACAACGAATCGGGAAGGCTGTTTCAACGGTTAGACAGATTCCGATCATTGTCAACATCGATCATCATGTTACCAATAACCGTTTTGGTCATATTCAACTCATAGATACTTCAGCATGTGCCACCGCTGAAATCATATACCGTCTGATAAAACAAATGGATATTCCCTTTGACAAAGCCATTGCTACGTCAATATACACGGGAATCTTTACCGATACCGGTTCATTTCGCTTTTCAAATACAAACAGGGCTGCTTTTTCAATCTGTCAAGAAATGGTAGGATTGGGCGTCGATCCTTATAATATTGCTCAACATATATATGGAGGAACATATTCTCTGGGCCGCATAAAGCTTCTTAATCTTGCCCTTGACTCTATTAAGATCTCAAATAACGGCAAACTATCAATTATGACACTGAGTCAAGATATGTTTGATGAAACACATACCCAGGCGGAAGATGTAGACGGTTTGATCAATTACGCAAAACGTATTGAGGATGTCAAAGTTGCGGCACTGATACAGGAAAACCGGAACGGCAAAGAAAATCCAAAAAATTTTAAGAAGTTTCATGTCAGTCTCCGTTCCGATGGAACGGTTGACGTGGCTTCAATTGCAGCTTCGTTTGGCGGAGGCGGCCATTTTATTGCCGCCGGATTCAGTATTGAAACCACGCTTTCTGATATAACATCACAAATGTTAAAGCTGGCTGAAAAAATATGACTGAACTTAGGGGCTTCGCCCTGCCTGCCATTGCAAGCTCGCCCGCCAGCTGAGCAAGGCGAAGCGGCCTGATGGCATAAACAGGTTGCCATTAATAAATTTTTAACTTCAAGAGATTGTAGGATTTTCGAGATGTTAACTTATGCAGCCTGAATTAAACGGGATTTTGCTTGTTGATAAACCCGCAAGTATAACCTCAGCCAAGGTAGTTTCCCGTATAAAGAAAATATTTGGAGCAAGAAAAGTCGGGCACACCGGTACACTTGATCCTTTTGCAACGGGTATCCTGGTATGCTGTATTAATCGTGGGACAAAGCTTGCCAGGTTTTTCCTGCACGGTAACAAAAAATATGAAGCTGTTCTTTACCTGGGTATTGAAACAGACACGCAGGATTCAACCGGAATTGTTACATCCACACGTGATAACGTATTATTTTCTGAAATAAAAATACGGTCTGTATTAAACCAGTTTAAGGGAACGATTGAACAAATCCCGCCGGTTTATTCAGCACTGAAATCTAAGGGAACCCCCCTTTACAAGCTGGCGCGAAGGGGCAATCCGGTTCAGAAACCGGCAAGGCGCATCACTATTTTTAACATTGAAATACTTAGAATCAATCTGCCGTTGATACATTTTAGTGTATCCTGCTCAGCAGGTACATATATCCGAACACTCTGTGCAGATATAGGAAAATTTCTCGGATGTGGTGGCCACCTTAAAGAATTAAGGCGGATCCAAAGCGGCGGGTTCTCAATTACCGAGGCTCTGAAATTATCAGAGATAGAAAATTTTGCTTTATCCGGGAAAATATCCGATCGGATAATAAGCATGTCAAACGCCTTGCAGGATATGCCCGAACATATTGCTGATAAAGCTTTGGCAAAAAAAATAATGCATGGCAATATCATAACAAAAAAGGATTTAAGGCCGATACATACAGAGACATCAGAAGGCTTTATCAAAATCGTTGATACGAATAACAATCTTATTGCCGTATTAAAGGATACAAAAAAGAGGAACAGGCTGAGTTATTGTTGTGTATTCAACAATTAACTGGTGTCCATCCAGAAACGGCATCTTTTGGCCCTCGGCGGCGTTCTCGCTCGTTTTCAATCCTCGAAATAGCGCGCTATGCCTGTGGTTGAAAACTCGCTCGGGCCTTGCCGAAAACCAAAATCTACCATTTCTGGATGGA
>Ga0315545_1000040_pt1 | contig 115532 bp, 81 predicted proteins | sample SalMarSW160210MG_FD_203096 | JGI IMG/M metagenome (GOLD analysis project Ga0315545, IMG submission 203096) | Salt marsh sediment microbial communities from the Plum Island Ecosystem LTER, Massachusetts, United States - Salt Marsh Sediment SW1602-10 ... | reverse complement strand
AAGAAAAATCATAATTATCCAGCCTTTTCTGCTGGTTTAATTTTGATTGAATTAATCTTCTTTTATGAGCGTTATTCTGTCTTACTGCCCATTCATCTTCAAGTATAAGCTCCAGGAAATCAAGATAGCTGATCTTGTTCTGCAGGGCATAATCATTCCTGGTTTCAAACGATGCCAGTGCACCGGATAATTTTAGATGTCTTAGTCTTTCTTTTATTGTTTCCATTGTATCTGTTTTTATATTTATAGTTTGTCATATATACTTAATTTATGTCCAAAACCTCCCAAATTCGTTATAGTAATATGTTCTGCCGGCTCTTTATACAAATTATTCTCAAGTATACTTTTTACTTCCCTGTAACTTATTGCCCCGTAGGCTATGGCCCTGGCACACGACTGGTCAATAGATTTCCTATCATAACTCTTCTCCAGGCTTAGTATACCATTTAGCATTTCATGCCAGTGCCGGGGCTTTATTTCTTCCAGTTTATTCATAAACTGCCTTACATTATCTCCTATGGCAGTTATTCTTTCCTCGTAATATTCCCTTGATTTCTTTTGTTTGTAAGGTGGTTTATGTTCTTCCAGTGTGATATATTTACCCTGGCCATGATAAAGGCTGTGAGTGGCTATAATCTCATTTCCCCTGTATATTTTAACAAGGCAGCCATTGGATTTGACTATTAATTGTTCTCCTGCGTATATGTACGGGACCGAGTAAAAATTATATTTATAGGCAACATGGCCATAGTCATTGACTTTGCGTTGCTCTGTATGGTATATTTCATAGCGCTCAGATGGTAATTTTATTAATGCTTGTTTTTCCGCTTGTTCAAACACTTTTGCAGGGATCTTTCTTGTCGTTCCATGAAGGCGCTGATTGCAAATATTATCAGTCCATTCTTTAAGGTCTTTTTCCAGACGATAATAGTTCCTGTGATCTATTCTTTTCAGAAAATTATTCTTTATGTACTTTATACCTGATTCTACTTTTCCCTTGTCCTGTCCCCTGTTTATCCTTGCTGTTACAGGTGAGCTGCCATAATGTGACAAAAACTCTGCATATTGATGTTGTATTACCGGCTCATAAAAACCTGGTGTAATAACTCCTGCTTTTAAATTGTCTATTTTAACTACTGCCGGAACTCCTCCAAAATACTCGAAGGCATGAATATGACATGTTATGAATGTACTTACTGACTGGTTTAAGACAATTTCATTGTATGAATACCTGCTATGGCTTAATACCATGGAAAATACCCATACTTTTAACAGTTTGCCATCTTTTTCAAATCTTCCAAGATATCCGAAGTCTACCTGGGCTTCTTCCCCAGGTTCACATATAAGGGGTATATAAACTTCCTTATACTTTAAGCTTCGTACATATTTAACTACTGTTGGATAGGCAACCTCCACATCTCTGTTCTTTGTGAGATACTCGTGTATTAATACAGATGTTTTACCTGATTCAATCAAATCATTAATCAGGTCTTTAAAGGGATCCAATAGCCTTTCCTTTTGTATCGGTTCCGGGCCTGGTTTGCCTTTTTCAATACAATCTTTTATTCTTCTTATTGTCTTTCGGTGAATACCTATTGTCTTAGCAATATAACGCTGGCTTTTACCTTTTTCTAAAAGGGTTTTTACTGTGTAATGCATTTCCACTCCATACATTGTGTTCCGGTTTTAATTTACCGGAACTAGTTAATAAAAATTTATTTCCCGGAGTGGTACACTTTTGAATATCGAAGGTGGTATACTTTATCGTATCTTTAACACTTGATATCAGTGTAGTAGTTTGGTTAAGTGCAAAAATGATATGTGACTCTGTAAATTTTGATTTCTTTATAGCAATTTTCTTAATGTTAATATTACGAAAATGGCCCGAGTATCTCTAATTTAATATGGTCCTATTTCCTGAGAAGAGGTCAGCAATCTCAAAAAAAATTGGCTTTTATGTATTTTATAATAAAGGGATTTTTAAGAATAAATTTGAGTCAAGAATATAAAAGTTTATTATTGTTAAAAATTATATATCTATATCTCTTTATTAGATACTAATTTTTTATAGTAAATATTCGAATAATAATTAGTATATCAAATCAAGTAAATAATAAAATAAAATTACATAGAAATTAATAAAACTTTTATAAATAACCATATATATAGCTAAGCACTTATATTAATAAAATTGCAATGTCAAATTATTTGTGTTACAGTAATATAGAACTTATTGCTTACAGGAATCTTTTAACAATTTTCAATTACTTCATAAACTTCAAAAAATATAAATTTTCAAACATAATGAACCTTAATAAAAAAATTAATTTCTTGTTAAGAAATTCAATTAAAACAACCGAAACCTAATAAATCTTAAGGTTTCGATTGCTACTATAAAGTCATGGACAAGAAAAACTTCCTGGATTCTCGATTGTCAAAATCGCACCAACCAATGCTTGAAATGTTCCGGTAATTGTTACTTCTGCTGCTTTAATATTCACCGTTCCCGAGTTTACAGATGCATTGTTTAAAGAAGTAATATATCTTTCATAATCTCCTGAAAGTGTGCCGGTCAAATTTAATGGTTCAGAATGATATACTGCACAATAAGAATTTATTCTCCCTGCACCAACAAGTCCTGGATAGGAAGATTGGTCATCTAAAGGATCACAAGTGGCCTTAATAATATTCTCAATTCGAGCTGGAGTAAGATTAGAGTTGACACTCAACATAAGCCCAATTGTACCTCCAACAAAAGGTGCCGAAGATGATGTACCCCAAACACCGATATAATCTACTGTACTATCTGGATCATTTGTTGTTGAAACATTATAGCCAGGAGAACAAAAATCAACCCATTGGTTTCGAGCACAATTCGTGGGGCCATGCTCATTATCAGCATTCACATTGCTAACATTAATAATCCCAGGTATATCAGCAATAGAGGAATGGTTTGTTGAATTAGTATCGTTTCCAGCCGCTAAAACTAATACAATACCACTATTTACAATATTTTGAGCTTCACTAACACTAAGATTTGTACCTGTCCAACTTACATTAATTATAGGCCTATCGTCATTATAAGCCTGCATAATTGCAGAATATGGATTGCCTAATACTTTCCCACTTTGAGTAACAGTATGAGATACTCTATACCCTGCCATTTTAGTATTATAACCAATACCTGCAATCCCTTTATTATTATTAGTTTCCGGCGAACAACACCCAGCTACCCAAGTACCATGAGGATATTCATCTGTTACTGGTCCACTAAGATGAACAAACTGATTTACTAAATCTTCATGATTTGTTTTAAATTCAGTATCTGCTATACCAACAACAATCGAAGAATTCCCCTTATCTACAGACCAGGCACAATTTGCTTCAATTAATTCTAAAGCATAGTTATTACACCAATTATTTACAATCCAAATGTCATTTACTGGTGGTTCAGGATCTGGACAACTTTCAGCTTCAAAAATCTCCAATTCCCGCTTTACTTTAAATTGCTGTAATGACTCAAGTTCCTTAGTAAAACTTTCAACATCACCTATAATATGAACTTCATATAACTCAGATAATTCATCTATTTTGGCATTTTGGACACACTTAATAAAGTTTCTTGCTTTATATTTTTTAAAAACGTTATTAAGATTGGCATTATCTATTAATAAGGTTCCCCTTTCTGTTTTTTGGAACTTTATATTTTTATCTATTCTTTCTAGAAGTAGAATGTGCAAATTATCCAGTTCCTGGCAAATAGCAGGAATGAAAATAACTGCACCAATGATGTATAGAATAAGTTTTTTCATAATTTCATCAATTTAATAGCATTATATAACGTGCTGTTTTCATACCTAAATATTATAAAATACATTCCTTTCCGAAGATGACCTAATGAAAGTTGAACGCTATTATCTTTCGTCAGATATGAATTATAGACTTTTTTACCAGTATAATCAATAATTTCAATAAAGAAAGATTTAGTAGTCACACTTGCAGAGTTTGTTATATTAAGGGCATTTGTAAATGGATTTGGAAATATCATAAAATTTTCCACAACATTTTCACCGACTGCGGTGGTATAATAACAATCCTGAGAAAATTGTTTCCAGAAGTCTGTAATTATAGATAGGTTATCATCTGAATAACATCTAAGACTCCGATCGTTATTAATGCTTGGGGAGAATCCTTCAATGATTATTGGAATAAATCCATCCAATAAATACCCTAACTTTTCAACATAGCTAATAGTTTCCGGCCATGTTGAGTTTATTAAAAAATCCGCTTCAGGATAAATTTCTACCGTTATCCTTCTTAAATAAACAGTATCCAGAAATTGAATGGAGTCGACCTTGGTTACTATCGATTCAACAGATAAGGTTGTATCAAGGGGTATAACCTGTTCGTCCACTATTCTGAATGAAACGGCTCTAATATCAAGAAACACAGTATCGTTTTTATTAACAGAAAAATCGTACAATAATTTAAACCTTTCATCCTGATAATAATAGACATCTTGATTGTTCTCGTAAACAATAACATTAAGATCCGGATTATCACATTCGATAAATTTACAATTGTTTTCTTGAACAATTGTATCCCTTATATAGTTATAAACATTATAACCAGCTAAAGGATTTCCATATGGATCTGGTAGGGTATATACCCACTGTGAGCTTTTTGTAACAAAATCGTTATTTGATTTTGTAAACTGCAAAAATACCAAGCAAAATAACATTAACAGAATGTATTTCATACCTAATAGTTTTTATATTATATGAGTTTAATTAATCAGTTAGAATCATCCTTTTCGTATCAATTACTTTACTATCAACAATCAATGTATATAAATACATACCCGGTTGCAATTCAGAGCCGTTAATAATTATTTTTGATTTGCCTTCGGTTGTTACATTATATGCTTTCTTTTGAGAGCCGTTTAAATCATAGACGTAAACAGTAGCTTTTTGGTTGCCATCAGGAATATAATAATCTATAACAGTATTTTCATAAAATGGATTAGGTTGGTTTTGGAAAAGTTGTGCATCGCCTAAATTATTTTCAGTTGTACTTTTAGGTCGTGAATCACCAATTTTTAATTGTTCAATTTCAGCTTGTAGCATTTCAATCTGTGAATTTTGTTCTTTAATGGCTTCCACTAAAACAGGTACAACTTTAATATAGTCAATTCCATAAATATCAGTAGAATCATCATATGTTACAACCTCAGGTAATATTTTATTTACATCCTGAGCAATAAATCCAATTTTGTTTTTACGTTCAGCTTCAAATACGGCTCTTGTTTCTTCGTCCTTTATATAAGAATCAACATAGGCATATTCTTTTTTTAAATCGTATTTTATTCCTTTTAAGTTTAATACAATATCTAATGGATCTTTAATATCTCTAATATTCTCTTTTTGTCTAGCATCAGAAGGATCAGGGTAGCTGTAAGACCATACTTGATTATAAGCATTACTCGAAATACCGAGCTTGCAATAATTATTAGATGTCGGGTATACCTGTTTATGGTAACCTGACCCATTATTAATTTGTATAGCAGGATAGATGGAGTTCTTAAAAATTATGTTTCCCCAAAATTGTGCAGCACCGGTATTTAAATTATAAGAACTCACTGGATCCCAACTGCCGATACCTACCTTTCCTGAGGAATTCATCTTAATCTGCGCATACGATAAATTGTACAAAATTATCGATAATGCAATTAAAAAAAGTTTTTTCATGATTTTAGTTTTTTAATTTAACCATTAAGAAATAATTATTAATCAATTGAATCTTTAGTAAATATTTTTTTTTATATAATTGCTATGTGTGCAGATATCATAATTTATCTTCCCTGCAAGAAGATTATGATTGATAGACATTTAAGTTAGGACTAGTTAATCCTTAAATAAATTGAATTAGCTATTCATGGAATAAATGGAATAATTGAAATTTTTTCTCGCATTATTCCATCATTTCATTTACCTCTTGTATTGATAATTTTGTAATTCCATTGTTTTTCATTAAGGATTAAAAATAAGCCCATACGGACTGCGTAAATATTTCCTCTAAAAATTTAATCTTTATTATTGATAAGTCTAATAAAGATAACAGTAAGAATCATTGCTAATAAACGGATTCTTCTAACGATTAATCTTTGTATTACCTGGTTTTATATTTCCTATAATTTATTTAATCTTTATTATGAGTAGAACAAATAAAGATAACAGCAAGAATTATTGCTAGTAAACAGTCTTCTTTGATGAATAGACTTTGTTTTTTAAGTATTTCCATTAAATGTAAAATTAAATATTTTAGTAAAATAATCCACTTTCTTGTATAATATTTTGTAAGAATTAATTTTTATTTTAAAATTTTCTTATATGTTGAATAACAATCAATAATAAAAGCTAAGAGAATTTAATAAATGTTATTATGCTTTTCTATAAGGTATTTCAAATATTTGAATATTAAAAAGTTTTATGAAAGAGAACAGTTTAACGAATCATCAACATTCAAATAATCCACTCTCCTTTTATCATAACCAAATATTTGTGATGTTTTTCAAAGATTAATTTTCTATTTCTTAATTAGGATATCCTTCCCTGACTATTGTGCATTCAACTGGACCCTCTAATTAGATTGTGATCTACCTTCCATTGATCTGGAGTATTATTTTAGGGTTTAATTTTAAATACTTATACAACGTGGCTTTGCTGCCAATCATAAAAGTTTTAAGAATTGTTCTTTTACTTTCAACTTTTCTATACAGATTAGTTGCTGCTGCCCAAATTTTTGCTTTCTTACTCAGTCCGGGCCATCGACATCCACATCGTTCCCGGGCCCTGGCAGTTGTGAAGGCAAAGGGACAAAACTCGAACACTTTTGAAAAAGATTTAAATGCAGTTACTAAGATCGCAATTGCTAGTATCAAATTTTAAGTAAAATTTAGTTCTATTTCAACATAAATTTTGAATAACTTCACCAATCTAAAGATTATTATAGCTTTAATCTATAATAAACTAAAATTTTAAAGTATAACTGAATTTTAGTAAAGAACAGATAACAAAGTTATTGCTTGATAAGCTTTCTAACTTTAATATATCCAGGAGTAGAGATTCTGTAAAAATATATTTCAATTCTAATAATTTTTTGTAATTCTAATATTATTTTCATTCTATGACATTTTAATTAAGAATTCCAACAAAAGCTATGATTCATTGTTAAATTATTAAAACTTTAAAAATGGTTAAAAAAGTAGTATTTGTTTTATTGAGTATATTAATATTGTCATGCGAAAAAGAAAAAGGTGACGATATTAAAACTCAGCCCATCATTGATTCAATATCTCTCGGCATAGATTATATAAATGATATATTCTACAGCCTTGAAAATGGTGAAATAAATTCTGTTGCAAACACTACCTGGGACATTGCATTTGCAACTAGTATGATGAATGCTACTATATTGGTAAATGAGGGTGCTGGAGTTAAGTTATATGTTCACCCTGAGTCAGATACATCTAAATGGAATGAAATAGATACTACAGGAATTTCTGGCTGGCAGGAACTTTACAATTCTGATTCTACCTGGTTGATAGGAGCATTTAACTATGGCACAAATCTATATGATAACTGGGGATGGGGATACTACGGTGGCCCTTCAACTAATCATAATGTTATTGGAAAAAGAATGTATATTATTCAACTGGCAAGTGGTAGTATTAAGAAAATCTTTATTTATTTAAAAGACGGATCAACTAACACATATCATTTCAAATTTGCTGATTTTGATGATAATACCATTAATTATGAAAGCATACAACTTAGTAATTATAGTACCAGGAATTTTATATATTATTCTTTGGTTAATAATGAAGTTATTGACAGAGAACCTGATGCAAATACCTGGGATTTACTTTTTACACGTTATTTTGATGAACAAAGTATTCATATTGTAACAGGTATATTATCAAACAATAATGTTAAGGTTGCTGAAGTAAGAGGTATTAGTAAGGAACTTGCCGATACGACTCTATCAAATTTTTCAGATAATATTTCTGTTATTGGTTCAGATTGGAAAACTTATAATTGGATGACAGATAATTTCTCCCTTATAAATGATCTTACATATTTTGTAAAAACCACCTCAGGTAAAGTATTTAAGCTAATATTTATTTCCAGTGAAGGAAGATCATCTGGTAAAATAAAATTCGAAAAAACATTAATTGAATAATTTCAATATTAGTTCTCCGCAGGTCAGTAGCTTTTAGAAAAGCTTACTTTATGAAATACATGTATCTCAAAATATTTACAATTTTATTTTTGGGGCAGTCGGTTATAGCTCAGGAAAACACCCTCGAAATAAAGGATAAACTTACAGATAAGCCCATCCCATTTGTCAATATTTCTTTTGAAAGGCTGGATAATAAAGAAAAATATTACTCAATTTCAGATATAAATGGAAAAATTGAAAAAAATATTAAATACAAGAGTATAATATATGTATCATGCATTGGGTATGAAACTTTAATTGATACTATCAAGCCTGGTTCAGGTGATGTATTTTACCTGAACCCTGCAAATTTTAAACTGGAAGAAGTTATAATAACAGGGGAGACAGGACCTAAAATAATTGACAAATCAATTTATCAAGTTAAAATTTTAGATAAAACTGAAATAGAACAAAAAGCAGCAACAAACATGTCAGGTTTACTTGCAAATGAGCTAAACATAAGTTTAATGCAGGAAGGTATATTAGGCAGATCTCTTAATATCAGGGGATTATCACGAGAACATATTAAAATCCTTATAAATGGAATACCAGTGATTGGCAGGCAAAACGGAATAATAGACCTCGACCAGATCAACTTACATAATATCGAGCATATTGAAATAATCGAAGGACCGATGTCAGTTGTCTATGGAAGCAACGCACTAGGAGGGGTAGTAAACATTATTACTAAAGATTATCAGAAAGAAAAGTTTTTAACCAAATTAAACACATATTATGAATCTATTGGCACTTATAATATTGACGGCACTTTAGTATTCGGAAAAAACTCTCATACTTTTACTATTGATGCATCAAGGAATTTTTTCCCTGGCTTTAAAGAAAATCCAAGCTCAAGATTTAGCTTGTGGAAACCAAAATTACAATATAATGGAGGCTTAGATTATTTATTCAATAAAAATAAAATTTACTTAAAATTATCTGCGGATTATTTCAATGAAGAATTAAGAGATAAGGGCATATTGAGTTCTAAATACCTGTTTGAGGCTGCAAATGATAGATACTATTTCACAAAAAGATTTATCAATAATGTCAATTTATTAATTCATTTTAATGACAAATGGAAGTCCAGTCTAACAGGAGGATATTCACACTACTCAAAAAGTAAAGTAACTTATTTTAATGATTTGGTTAATCTCGTAAAAAGTCTTTCATTAAATCCGGAACTTCATGATACAACAAAGTTAAATCTATTTCATAACAGAATTAATTTAAATTATAATAATAAAAGAAATATTGAGTTTCAAACAGGTTATGATATCAATCTTGAATCCGGCTTTGGAAAGCGAATTAATGGAAGAAAAAATATATTTGACTATGCTGTTTTTGGGACACTTATATATTCTCCGGCTACTTTTATAGATATACAACCCGGATTACGAGTTATTTATAATACCGAGTATGTTGCTCCTGTTGTATATTCATTAAATGCAAAAATAATCCTTCAAAATTTTCAAATCAGAACTTCATATGGAAAAGGATTTAGAACTCCATCTCTTAAAGAACTATATATGGAATTTGTTGACATGAACCATAGGGTATTTGGCAATGAAAACTTAAAAGCTGAACTTTCAAATAATTATATGTTTACTGTCAACTACCCTGTTATTTATAAAAGAAATTATATATTATTTGAAGGAAGTATATTTTATAATAAAATAAAAAATAAAATTGACTTTTTAATAGACCTTGATAATCCTGCGCAAATTTGGGCTAAATATTTTAATATTGAAAAAGGTTATTACAAAACAATGGGGTTAGAATTTACAATTGATTACAAATATCACCCTCGATTGAACTTGAAAACAGGTGTAATTACGACAGGAACTTCGCGGTTGATAAATTTAAACAAATTCATTTACAGTAGTGATTTCATTTCAGCAGTGAAATATGAGTTCTTTAAAAACCGGCTGAGTATATCTGCATATTATAAATATACCGACAAAAGAACTTTCTATAGTCAGATGTTTAATGCAGAAGATAATTCAGAAGAAATAACTGAATCATTTATTAACAATTTTCATAATCTGGATATTACTATTAATTCTTATTTTTTAAAAAAGAAATTCCAACTCACTGCTGGAATAAAGAATTTATTTAACAATATAAATATTTTATCTACCGGCATTGTTAATGTTCATGGAGATAGCCCTGATTCTATGCTGATTGGCTGGGGAAGAACCTGTTTTATAAAACTAACATACATTATTACAAAATCATAGAATGAATTACAGAATATATATTTATAATATTGTCCCATTATTAATATTAATATTTAATGCCTGTTTTGAGGAAGATAAAAAAGTAAGTCCTTATCCGGGTGAAGTATCCACAATCGAATATAATATTAGTGATTATGAATCATATTTTGATCTTGAGTCAAATACAATTATTTCTTATAATTCCATTCAAGACTGGGATTTAGGCTTTGAATGTAGCATAAATGGCTGGCATATCAGGGTAAATTCTGCTAAAGGATTATTCATCCATAAAACAGATATGAACACATTTAATGAAGGATTAAGCTCCAATGACTTAAATAACTGGGGATTCGATGCCAGTAATGGAAATCTGAATTTGACTGCTATTGGAATATGGTTAGATACAATTAACTTTATATCATTAAACAAATTATATATCATAGGAATATCAGAAGGATCAGGTATTAAACCTATATATAAAGTTCAATTCACTAAGGTCGATAGTTTTGATTACGATTTTATATATCAAAGTTATAATTACACATCAATTGATTCTTCAGTTGTACATAAGTCTGATTCTTTGAACTTTGTTTATTATTCATTTTCAGAAAAGAAACAAAAGTATCTTTCCCCAAACAAAGAAAATTACGATTTAATTTTTGCACCATATTATGATTCTGTTTCTATTAATAACTTACCTGATATTCCTTACCTGGTACGAGGAGTACTAATTAACCGATATAAGGTCCTTGCTACCCTTGATACTATTAATTACTATGATGAAATTGGCTATTACGATCTAAATAAATACTTATTTAGCTCCCAGAGGGATTTAATAGGTTATAATTGGAAGGAAGTAATTGTCGATTTTTCTTACGGAACTGCAACTTATAACGTTTTAACAAACAGAACATATATTATTAAATCAACTGAAGGAAATTACTACAAATTAAGATTTATAAGCTATAATTTAAATGGTATTGATGGATTTCCCAGATTCGAGTATAAGCCAATAATCCCAGCTATTTGAAATCCTGAAATTTTTACTGGTAATTAGTTTCAATAAATCCTTTTTTTCAAAGAATTTATTAAGTCAAGTGCCTTTCACAAAAGCATAAGAATATGATAATCCTAAAATATCAATCAAAACCTGAGGATATGAAAAAATTTACATTTTTTTAATTATCCTGTCATTTGCCGTTATTAGCGGCAGTTATGCTACCAGGTATTATGTAAACTGGATTGTCCCTGGAAATAATGATGACTACAGCTGGAATGATTCTTTTACATTTATAAAAACTGCAATAGTCTTTTCACCATTGACTTCATACCAACCTTTAACTGGCAATTGAGCAGTTAAGATAACAGAACCTTTATTATGCCTGTCTTCTATGGTTTCTAATAAAGTTATCCTGTTTTGACTATCTAATGGTTGTGAAGGCAAAGGGACAAAACTCGAACACCTTTTTTAAGGATTTGAAAAGAATTAGTGCTTCGATGATATTAAGGGAAAATCAATTAGATTAATATATGCATTTATTCTCCCCAACTTACTTTGAAGATATAAACATGTATAAATGATTATATATCAGTATAATAGCAGCTATATTTAATAAAGAAATAATGATATTTTTTAATAGCTTATGGTTTAATTATCACACCATTTTATATGCAGGGAAGTCTAGTATTTTAAAAGTTTTTGACAAATAATCTGATCCCCATTAATTATTTTTATTAAATACAATCCTTCTTTTAAATTATTAATACTTATTTCTTCATTAGGACTAACTGCTAAACTATACATGAATTTCCCTGTCAAATCATAAATTAATACTTCTACCTTTTGGCTAATTGATAATTTTATTTTATCATTTGAAGGATTGGGATAAATAAGATTCTGTTCATTATCAATATCAGTATTTGTGCTCAAGGAAGTATTACTGGCAATATTTGAACGGGAACTGCTAATTGAAGTTGATTTTAAAATAGTACAGGCTTGCGGTGAAATAACTTCTATTTGGTAAAACACATCTCCTTCAGGCGCGCTATAATCGGTATAACTTGTATTTCCACCTGCGGTTGAACCTATTTGTACCAGGTTTGTTCTCGTAGTACCGCGATAAATTTTATAGCTGGTTACTATAAAACCTTCATATTCCTCCCAAATCAAATTCCATGTATTACCCTGACCTTTATTAATATTTAAATGCATTGTCTTATGTTCAGAACTTTTTCCTGTTTCATAGCCACAAATATCTTTAGCCGAAATTCTGTACTTGTTTGACTGAATAAGCGCATTAGATAAGGAATCCACAAAAACATTTTGTACTGAAGATAAAAGTTTCCCTATTAAATCATATTGTCCTGTTTGAGAAGTTGACTCCCTGTATATAAATATTGAATCAATTGCTGAATCATGAATAGTATGCCATACCAGCATATTTTGATTAGATTCATTTACTGTTACAATACATATAGAAGGATCAATATCTGCAACCGAAATACCAATATTAGCAGTATCAGTCGCAATACACCCGTTTAATGTATTTACTTCAATATAATATTCAGCAGGAAATGTCAGGATAGCAACTGGATTTGAAATAGTAGTATCACTTAATCCAATTCCAGGAGTCCATTTATATATCAAATTATCCGGACCATTATAATTTGTCATTACATTTAAATATACACTATCTCCGCAAGTAACTATAGGATCACTTGCACTTGCAGTTAAAGGATTAACAATAATTTCAAAGGAGTCAACTGCTGTTTTCCCATTTAAATGGGACGCAATTACCTTATAGGTAGCTGTTTCAATTGGCGCTATTTTAATCTTATTTGAATCACTGATAATAGGTGTCCAGGTAAAACTAACACTATCCGGATCAACTAGTGAATCAACTTTGAAATCGCATTCGACATAACCATCCATTAATCTCCAATCGCTGAATTTACCCTCAATTTCAGGATTATTGCAGTTTGCACAACCATTTAACCATTTAAAAACATAAATACCTTTTTTTAAATATAAAACAGTATCAACAATTGGTGCTATATCCATCTCTAAATGTTCAACTGTATCATTAGTACTTTTATCTTCAATTTGTATTTCAATAAAATCCTCAGTTTCATAAAACAGGTCTATGTATAAATTTACTGGTGTAACGAGAGATGATTCAAGAGTAATGATATCGCCGCAAACAATAGACTTATTACCATCTATTTTAACATAAAATGATTCCTGTGCAGTAACAGAGATGGCAACAATGTATAATAATAAAAGAGTGAATTTTATTTTCATGATTTCTATGGTTTATTTTATGTGTTATGGCAAAATGCCTTATTTATTAATAACTAATTTATTAAAGTATGTATTTAAATCTGTTTCAATTAATATAACATAAAGTCCAGTATTCAATAGTTTTGTGTCAAGTACCACCACAATGTTTTTATTATTTATATTTAACTTATTATTAAATTCTATTTTTAAAAATAATTTTCAAGAACTTTCCTGTAACATTTTATTTGCTTCTCTAACAGTTCCCCCTGGTTTTTATGGATATTTTATTTTCTTCTGGTGGACTTTATTATATAAATAAAGATTTACATTAGGGATAATTAGAATATATAATAAAAATAAGCATTTTTTATTAGCTTTTATTAAGAAATAAACAAATCGTCAAAGAATTTTGGACAAAATTCATTGAGTTATTTTGTCTAATTTAATTTGAAGACATACAAAAAAGAATAACCCAGATTAAAATCCAGGCTTTTTCCATTTTTGTGAACCCGAAGGGACTGAAATCGAACCAGTTTTTGGAAGATTTGAGGAAAATTGCATTAATGAGATATTTAGATACTTGATAAAATATATAATGCGCGAGATAGTATCTCGTATACACTCATTTTAAATCAATTGTTAAAGTTCCGTCTTTAAAATGGGAAGGTAGAGATTTAATCAGGAATAATCAGGTTTTCCAACCTTTCCAATAAATACTACTGCACCGGTTGAGTTTTCTTTGATGACATAAAGAAACGGCTTATAAACCCTGAAGAAAACGGGGCCACCTCCATCTATGCCACTGTATATCTCTACAATAGTTGCTGCAGCTGCTTCGGTGCCTTCCTCCTGCACATCAATAAACGTCTGATGGATCACCCGGGAAATAAAAAGGCCGCCAGCAGGGCTGATCCTAGTGAAATCGGCTGCAACCGAGAAGGCTACCTCAAGCCCCAGGTTGCAAAGCGGATCGTTCAGCAGACTCTTGAAACCATACTTGAATTTTGGCAATTCGACCTGGATATTAGTCATATTGGAATTATCGAACCATGAATCCCAGTGTTCCACATCCAGATTGGCCACTAGGTCAGAAACCGTTTTCTCACCAGAGGGTAGCATCACCACCATGCTGAAGGCGCTGTCGCCGTATGGCAGCTCAACTGCACGAAAATCATCATTGGAGATATAATTAAAGTCCCCATTAACAACCATATAGTCGTTAAGAATGCTGGAACCGTCTGCCAGGATGAAATTATCTTCATGGGTTTTGTCCTTATCAAATTCATATTTCCATTGTGCGTTGAAGTAAATGGCATTGATCAGGTACATCACAGCATCAACCGGTATATAATCCAGCATGTCCTGTATCTTGCCTTTGGTCTTGTCCTCTATCCACTGATTGATGGTCTCCAGGGTTTGCGGATCGGAGAAATCAATTTCCTCCACGGCTGCATCAAAATACTCCTGGTTAGTCGCAATGAATTCGGACAATACTTCGAATCCCAGTCTGTACCAAATGCTATTGGCAATGGAGAATTCCACCAAGTTATCCAGTGTGACCAGCTGGCCCATCAGGTCTTTATAGCTTTCATTGACCTCCTGGTTAGTGAGGTTTTCGAAATGAAGTACCTCCCTGAAAGCTTCCAGTGTGGTACCGGCTGCACCGTTATAAGTCATACCCAGCGCATAGGATACACTCAGGGGTGAGATCATCAGGTTATCTTCCTCAACAAAGTTGTATACTTCCCGAAACAATTCAAAGCCAAAAGCCTTATCGGCCTCAATGATCTCGGCCGATTTTTCACGAAGCTTTATTTCCGGTGGTTCTTTTTCTAAAGGTTCATCAGATTTCTCACAGGATGATAACATACCGGCAGAAATCATAAAAATTACTATGAATATGAGATATTTTTTCATGGTATTTAGTTTTTTTGTCTCAATGGTTAGATGCATAATATTGGTGAACGGTTGCTTCGGTAATTAAACTGTAAGGTTCAATCATCCCTGAATACCCTTGGCACAGGGGGATACTTTGTTATAAAATTACCTTTTTCTATTAAAAAATTGTTTTTGTCCTCTCAAATGATCCCGAAGGGACTTAGTTATTCGCACCCACAATTCATACTCACTTTCTGCTCATTAGATCGCCCCGCAAAAGGCGAGGCTTAGTTCGAACCCTATTGTGTCTTCTCAACCTTTTGAGTATAAAAAAGAAAAAGCCACCGCAAGTGTAGCTTTTCTTTTTGCGAACCCGAAGGGACTGAATTCGAACCAGTTTTTGGAGGATTTGAAGAAAATTAATGCGTTGAGGGGATTTAGGAAAAATTTATTAGATTAGAATATGCATCTATTTTGGCCGACTTAGTTTGAATATATACATATTGATTACTTTAGCAACATCTTCAACCTAGGATGCTATTTTTTTTCCGTATGAGTCTTAATGATTATCAATTGTTACATTTACGAACAGTGCACAAGAAATAATACGAATAAAACTTTTTGTCGCTAAACCTTATATAGGGACATTCGCAAAATAGATAACATTGATAAAAATCCGGAGGAATAGACAAAAATTCCTCCGGATTTTTTATGTCCAGACGATTTTTCGAGTTATTTCCTTCATATAAGCGCAAAATATCTGATCCACGGACATACCTCTCCCATCCAATATCCAATTGGTTTAATTTTCCTGGATTATGCTACTAAGTAAGATTGGTCCTCCTGGGCCAGACGCTTGGCGATTCTGACAGCGTTTGCAGTATGAACACCAAAAAAGATCCATAGGATTTCATTGAGTTGAGTTCGAGCCTTGATCTTGTCCAGGCTGTAGTGCTGCTTTTCAGTACCAAAACTTCCTTCCATGCGGGTTGCCCGTTCCTTGCGGAGTTCACTGGCAATGATCTGTCGATGCTCTTCATATTTTCCGGCCCGACCTTTTCGTTTGAAGTTGTTTGTGATTTTCTCTTTGGTGCAATACTTCCTGTTGGCGTTGGTTGCATAAATATCATCAGCTGAGATATGGGTGATCTTACCAAACAGTGTTCGGCTGTGTCTGATAGAGCCTATAAACATGGTGCTTTCATTAAAAGGGTCAAAGCTTAGATGATCAATGAAGTTAATACCGTCAACCTGGATCATGTTTACCTTTGCTCCGAACTCTACACTCTTGGTCTCCTTACCTCTTACAATTGGACGGACGTAACCCTTGGAGATCGAGACAATCCTATCCGGAACACTTTTGCCTGTTTCAAATATTTTCTTTTGCTGGGATAACACCTTCCGGATCACTCTTTTCTTCTTGTAGTATTTCTCAGGGAACTTGATCCAGATACGATGTTGGTCTTCGATTTTATCCTGCTGTTCAATTAGTTTGTTTAGTAGATAAAGCAAGCTCCTGGTTCGCTGCCTTGTCTCCTTCCAGGGCTTCTTGCGTTTGCGCATATAGGCAAAATATTTATCCTTCTGTTCAAGGAACTTCGTCCTTGGAGTAAGGATCTTCAGATACCTACAGGTACGTCTCATTTGTCCATGCATCCACTCAACACTTTCCCACAGAAGCTTTACATTGGTGGGATAACGGATATAGGATTCATAGCAGGTGGCATCCTCCAATACTATGTTGGGATGTTTGATATAAGGCTTCCAGGCTTTGGCCAGGATTTCCTGTGTGATACGAACATTTAACCTTCTGGATAACTCAGTACGGATTCGACTTACTATCTTAAAATCCGGTAGCTTGTCAGGTCCCAGGAAGATCCCGCAAAACATCTGGTATTGAATGCTCCCGTTAAGATGTTCAAAAAGCTTCTTATCAGATAAACCTGTATAGGCCTTCAAAAACATCAAAGCCAGTTTGCCCTGTGGACTGAACAGTGCGGAACGACCTTTGCGATTTTCTCGAAGCTTCAGGACTTTGACAAGTTCTTTCCACGGAATAGCCCGATAGATTTTACCTAACTCACTTTCAAGAAAACTCTTCCAGTAGAGAGAAAATTCCCGTTGTGGAGAAATAAATGAAATTTCTTGGGTGGATTCGAAAATTCTTCGTAATTTGCTCATAGGTTTTAAAGTATTACCCCGATTTTGTGCCTTTTTGGCCATTTTCGGGGTTTTTTATTAAATTTACGAAGAACTATCTATCTGACAATCAAAAGAATTGCTTAGTTTTCAAAAGTCCGGGTAGAGCAGGAAGTTACCAACCTGCTCCCCCACAGACCCGTACGAGCGGATTTCCCGCATACGGTTCCTCCTAAATTGGATTTGCTAAAGGTCAGAGTGATAAATCTTGGGTTTTATCAGCGGCAGCCACTTGGTAACCAGAGGTATTAGTTTATTGTCCCAGTTCCATACAGGCTTCCCACCTCTACGGTTTAGCCACTTATACAAAATCCGTTTGACTTCTTCATAATACCTAAGTATACCTCGATAATTGAAGGTGATACCATAGTATGAATAATGCCCACGAAGTTTTGCATTTAACCCTTTAATCAGTTCGGATAACTTTATATGTCGATTGCTTCTGATCCAATCTTTAACTCGAGAGATAGATTGGGTGAACTTCTTTTTGCTGGTCTTCCTTTTTAAAACTTGCTTCCCATTTCTGGTGAATCCCAGATAATGTGTGAAGCCAAGGAAGTCAAAGCTTCGTTTACCCTCATTTCTCTTGTTTGTCAGATTGATTAGCCTTGTTTTACCCAGATGTAAATCTAATTTGTACTTCCCAAATCGCTTGGGTAATACCTTCATTACTCTCTCAGCATCAAGCTTGTTGGTAAAACCAAGTACAAAGTCATCAGCGTAACGAACTATAACGCTCTTACCTGATAATAATGGTTGTATCATTTCTGAGAACCATTCGTCCAAGACGTAGTGCAAATAGATGTTACTCAGCAAAGGAGATATTATTCCTCCCTGTGGTGTCCCTTCTTTCGGATAGAATAATTCTTCATCTTCCAGAACACCTGCTTTTAACCATTTGTCTATCATCTTTCTTATCACTCCATCCTTCACCCTACGATCAAGAAAGCTTCGTAATATGCCATGGTCTATGCTGCTAAAGTAATCTTTGATGTCCGCATCTATGATATAATGCATTCTTTCAAAACTTACCTTCTTATGCAGATAGTTAATGGCATCGTGTGCCGACCGTCCTGATCTAAATCCATATGAGAAGTCCTTAAATTCTATCTCATAAATAGGATTTAATACTTTTAGAACGCTCGACTGGAGAACCTTATCCTCTATAGTGGGAATACCAAGAGGTCGCATGTCATCCCTGCCTTTAGGTATATATACCCTGCGTATAGGGGGTACTTTATATACTCCTGTCTTAAACTCACTTAATAGATTGGGAAATCTTGCCACCCTACCTACTCCGTAAGTAAACCAGTCCTCACCATCTATACCAGCACTGCTATTTTTATTTATTTCCTCATAACTCTCATGCAGGTCATCGACCGTGATGAACTGGTGCAGGTTGGTTAAAGCTTCTCCCTTAAACTTCCTCGCTCGTTCTGCTATATGCATCTTTTCTGTTGACATTGTTACATTGTCTCGGGTACAATCAATGTTTCCAACATGCATGCCCAATTTAAGGTATCTCCCTTCCCTACTAACCGGCTTTCATAGGACTGATTTTCCGGTGTTCAATCGGTACTATGAAGATACTAAGACTGCCTCCGCCCTTCTCATTGCCTTCGGTTCCCCTCGGCTTTTGATACCACTTTACGATACTATCTTTTCTTAACGCATTACTGGCTGATAGTATAGAGCCAGTATGCCAGGATTATTTCTGTTCGGAAATCCTTCTAGACCGACATTCGTAGGGAGGCGGTAGGCTCTCCCGTGTTCCCGTGTAACCCCAATTCTGTCTTTGACATGTTCCAAGACTCCGGCCAATTCAAGACTCCTTACCATAACAGAGCTATGATGCTGACCCAGACTCGCAAATATCTAGGTCATCGGCAGTACGGACCTTTCGAAGCTAACATCACGCCTTCGACAGTCACTGTTTACGCTTCATGCTGCCATTACTGACAACTATGCAAAACTCGCTTCCAGCTGCTGGCTAAGCTTTGCTGTGCAGGGTTGTTAACCTGCAGGGCTACTTCGAGATGTTTTAATATATAGATACGCCTTATATATCCCCATCTCACGGATTTTTCACGGCGCAATTGCGAATGTCCCTATATAAGATTCTTATTTTATAATGTCATTATCTATTTTTTCAATTTTTATAAATATGTATAATCCTATAACTAATTTAGTATGGCAGATAATCAAACCAAATGTTACCATTTACAGTATAAGTAAAATAATCGCCGGTTGAAGAAAATGAAACTTCGCTAAATGCTCCTTCAGCTATCTTAATGATTATATTCCCTTGAATGTCAACTATCCATGACTCTGTCCAAGATTTGTTATCCAATGATTGGTCGCTGTAAAGAAAAATAAGATTTCTATTTGGTATCCATTGAGGCAATCGTGCATTATCCATGATTAATTTGGAGGCAAATGTATCTGTTAGCGTGATATATACTGCCTTATAATCAGAATATGCAATATATTTGCCGTCATACGAACATGATAAACTCTCTTCATTTTCAGGTGTTTCCGAAATTCTTATTTTGTCTACTCCATCTACCGAGGATTCCCATAAATCATAATTTTCATTTGTCCGATCATATAATGAATAGATTAAACCTTTGGAATCAATCTTCCATTTATAGTCGGTAATAAGTCCCCTCTCAATAAAAACTGTATCAGAAAGATCGGTATCTGCGGTATATAGTTTTTCCTCAATAATAAAAGCTGTCTTTGTAGCATCAGGCGAATAAGATATGTGGTGTAACCTAAAATTTGGTGTATATAATCTTGTTTTATCTCCTTTAACAGTTATTCTCCAAATTTCACTTTTATAATCATTCAAGGAATTATTATAAATATGTACCATTATATTTTTCGAATCAGGAGTCCATGAGATTATAGAAACAGCAGTATTTTCATATATTTCATCAACCTGAATTAAAGGTCGTTGATCTGAGCCATCTCTATTCATAATCCAAAGTTCAAATGGTGACTCGGCTACATATGGATTATATGTATTTCTTTGTGTATAAAAAGCAATATATTCCCCATTTGGGGACCAGTAAGTTCTAAAGTCAAGATTGGACGAAGTTAATTGCTTAGGTAATACCTCTTCCTCTGGAGTATTTTTCTTACAGTTAATAATCACTAAAAAAGAAGACAATACAATTCCCAATAATAATTTGTTTTTCATTTTTTATTTATTATTAAATTCATCTGCAGAAAATAACTTAAGTATTTAAAATATATCATTACATACTGTATCTTTTATTCATGAAGTAGTTTTATTATTTGCTAAGTATTCAATTCATTATCTAATTAGAAATTTAGTTTTATTTTAAATATTTATTATCATTCATATTTTATTGTTTTAATTATTTTGAAGATTTACAATCCCTGTATCACAGCTAAAAATAGAATTTGGTTAAATTTTGGGGTATGTCCAAAATTTCAAAAACTCTTGACAAGGCCTTTTTTATATATTAACTTTGCCCCTTGAGTGAATAAGGTTTTTCATATTTTCAGGCCCGGCCTTCCTGGTAGTCCCCGTATCCAAGGAGGCCGGTTTTTTTATTTTTTCCCTTGACAAGGACCTTTTAAAGCATTAACGTTGCATGTGTAATTATAGCATTAGTGTTTTCATGATTTCAATTTTATTACAGCCCTGAAACCTGGTGGCAAGGGGCTGGGTTTCAGGGTTTTTTATATATTGATTAAAGTCAATACTATTCATCCTTTACATAAATTAGAATTTTATCATCGTCAAGTTTTTTGAGTTTTAACCAACCTACCCTGAAATCTATTAAGATTTCATTGCTAAACCTACTCCATATACCAGGATCTATTATTTTATCTATACCTTGAATTCCCCAAACATTTTTAAGTTCTATAATTTTCCCATTAGAAAAAGTAATTGTTTCTATTTCATTTACCAATGAAACTTCTAATGTCAATGATGGGTCATCTTTACATGTATATTTTCCATATATTTGCTTAATATCCTGATTGTTTTTATTTATACTATTTTTTTGTTTTTCATCCATGACTTTAATTTTTTAGGTTTTTTATTTTGCGCTTTAACATGTGGTTTGTTAAGCCAGAAATACAAGATATACTCTAAGTTCAGTTATTTCATCATCAAAATAATATTCCCAACTTTGAATCGTATATTTGTTATCCCCGTAATTGATTAAAACAAAAGGATAATCTTTCTCTAGATATGGCTGAATTAGGTTAGGAACCAGGAAATCTTTTTTAAACAGAAATTTTTCAGCCTCTTTTGTTATTAAATAAAAACTGGTTTCTGTTTTCATAGTTTAATTTTTTAATAGCCGTTATTGTTTAAAAGTTCCTTAGTCTTTTTTAAACAGTCAAAGTAAAAATCTAGTCACGGGTCTTGTTAATATATCTTATAGTTTTATCTATTAATTTAATAACCAATGAATAGCCTCACCGGGAGTTGAAAACACACGCAGCTTATATTTTTTGCGAGTTCAATGATTTCTGAGAGATATGTTGGGCCTTCAATTTTGACTTCTAGACAGTTTTTATCCTCATTAAAATGATGCTCAATCATTTTAAAACTAAAAGATTAATTCATAGTAAATTTACAAAGATTTATAGACGATCTCAAAAATTCAGCATATAACATTCAGATGTTTTTCAATATAGATTTTCTATATATTGGAAAAACTGGTTACATTGACTACCAAAAACCAGAACTAGTGACCGGTGCAGAAAATATAATATTTAATTTTAATGGATTTTATGAAAAGTGTTGAATATAAGATTTTTATAAAATGCAGAATCCCGGAATTGGGTGGTCATTTAAAATCGGAACAGTATGATTCAAAAACCGGAATAGGGTGGTCAGTGATACCGGTTTTTGCAATCAGGACAAGGGAATTATAATAAAGGTAGAACTTGATTAATTTGCTTTGTAGTGTATTCAAATGTGTATGCAATAAAAAAGAACCTACATTTAATATTTTGTAGGTTCTTGATTTATAATGTGAACCTTAGGGGACAGAAATCGAACCGTTTTCTTGAGGATTTGAAGAGAATCAACTCTCTGCAGGAATTAATAATGAATGTACCCTATAATAGATAATACTCATGTGGTTTCGCACAGCATTGTCCTCATGTCCGGCCTTCACCCATACTAGGCCTTAGTTATTAGTAACGTGCAGTTTATTTATTGTAATATAGTCTTTTTTCATTTGTAACTCCCCAAATATTTAATAATTGGGCATTTAATTCAGAATCCTCTGGGTTAAGGATCTTTCCCCAAGCTACTACGCTACAGTCATGGTGTAATGCTACTACGCTATCCTTTGAATTTGCAATTTCTTTTAAAGCAATCCTTTCACATTTGTTTTTATCAAATCGTGGTTGATCAGAATTGGTAAATATGAATAAAACTCCAACTATAATAGGTATATACCATTTCTTTTGTCGATTTGACATACTTTTAATTATAAAAAGCGTAGAAATTCCAAAAACGAATATCAGGCATAAAGTAATTGGCATGATTGTGTCGTACCTAAGAATATTAGGACGATATATTCTATAACCACCTAAAGGCAATAATAGAATATAACACAAAGAGAATACTCCAATCCATTTAAAGATGTTCAATATTTTTTTGCCTTCGACAGTTTTAAACTTTTTACTAATAATAATTGTATTTATCGTAAGTATTATGAATAAAACCGGGAATCCTAGTTTCTGTGTAAATTGATAATAAATTCCTTCAGGAAGTTTTAAATACATCTCACTTAATGGAATCTGAGTAGCAATAGTTATAGAATTGTATCTGCTAAGGAACAGTGAGTAAACAGAGAGTATGCTAACTGGTAACAAAAAGAACCAATAGCTTTTAGGGATGACTGTAATTGTACTTAATATTTTATTTTTTATTTCTACCCGGTTTGAATTAAAATTATTGATTATTACTTTATGTAGCATTACTAATATAGAAAATATTAGTATGACACCTGGATTTAATGGCCCACTCAAACATACTATTATAGCTAACGGTATCCATAGGATTTTAATAAATAATTGCACCGAAGACTTTTTCCTATGATAAAATTGCCGAATAAAGGGTAAGAAATACAATAATAATAATGCACAAGGTAAAGCGTAAAAAAACGTATAAGTCACTGACGGATCAATAATCCCCATATAACTTCTATAACCGTTAGTTTGAAAAAGTGGAGTGACCAAAACCGCTGCAATCATAAAATCCATTTTAAGCATATTTTTTGTGCCAGTAATAGCAATTGCCAATAAAATGATTAGCATAAGCTGGATTATAATTTTGGATATTGCACAAGACAGATATATGCTATCAATAGGTTCTACAAATTTTTGTAAAAAAAAAGGTACAGACAGAAAATACTCTCTAAATATCCAATGACAAAAAAAGCGATTTGGATTCGGATATGTCTGATTTTTCAATATTGCTTCTAACCCAAAAGGACTTTTAAGTATCTGTTTGACATCATTTGCAGGTACAATATTCCATGGCATATCTCCATCCAAAGGTTGGTGTAAATGTTGTAAAAATGAATATCCAACATCTGCAAGTAAAAGAAGAAAAAGAATACTATATATAATTTTTTTAATCATATTTGAGCAACTTTTTAAGCTTGTTGCTAAACTCAAGAGTGTTTTATATAAAATTACCTTATAAGTTTTTTTGTAAAAATAAATAAGAAACTATAAAGATGCAATTTTTACTTAAGGTGCAAGGTTATTATGTATAAAACTATGTTGAACTTTACAATAGTTATTACAGCTCTGAGTATTCTATATAATTTCTTTTAATGAGTTTTTACTTTCTTGCCATAATTCCTTGATCGAATCTGTCCTATCTTTAAGCTTATCTGCCTCCTGTATTACATTATAGATCTCGGGCACAACGAGCTCAAAATGGAAAAAGGCCTTACAAGCCAAACCTTTTCCATTTTGTGAACCCGAAGGGACTCGAACCCCCAACCTCCTGATCCGTAGTCAGGTGCTCTATCCAATTAAGCTACGGGTCCATTATTAAATAATTTATTTGTTACCGTAGTCAGGTGCTCTCCCGATAAATCGGGACCGGTTATCCAATTAAGCTACGGGTCCAAATAATAACTGCAAATATAGGGAAAAATGTCGTTGGATTCTAGATCTTTGATTAGTGATACAACAATTCAACAATAGAGCAATAGAGCAATAGAGCAATAATACAATTTAGTTAACTAGTAATTTTAAAAAACTATCCCTATGGATAAACCGGATCTGAATCCCGGGAATAAAAACGAAGATTTTGCATCAACATAATCACTGCCTACCTCGATCTCCGTTTTTTCTCCTATGACAGGAATACCTGTCACGTCAACCTCAACGTCATTGCCCAGCTCATCATAGTCAACATCAGGATCATCTGATTCAAATCTCAAAGAAAGGTTGTCGTAATATAACCCTATACCCGCCATATAAAAATCAATAGAAACCCTTTCCTTAATAATCCAGTGCATTCCGAATTGAACACCTCCGCCAAAGCCGGTGAATTTGCCCTTAATGTCTGCCGTTACATCGTCAAAATCCCCGCTAATGTCTAATGTATAATAGTTGAATCTGAGAAAAGGTGCGATGTAAAATCCTTCCGGTGCAATTTTATAGCTTGGATAAAACCTGAACTCAGGCATTATGAAGAAACCCGATAGTTTATTATCAGCATCCCAGTTATCTTCATCAGAGATATTATCATAAATTAAAGATGGTAATTTTCTTGGTATTAATAATCCTGCAGTTAATGAAGCCGCCCTGCTGTCACTAAAAGTCCTTTCGTAGTTAAGTGAAACATTTCCCAAAGCAAGGCCTCCCAGCCCCAGGTTCACAACATTCTTAGGTTCCGTAACATCCTGTGCTACGGCACTGGGGAAAGTTAATATAACATAAAACAAAACAAAAAATATACCTTTTTTCATATCAGATGTTTTTAATCATTAAAAATATAGAACACAAGATATAAAAAAAATCAGGATTAATCCAACCCTTAAATTTTTTAACATTTTTATTAAATAAAATAGTATTTTTAACTGCTTAAGTTTATTAAGAATTCTAATTATAATCTTATTTAAAATGAAAAAATATATTATTGTTCCCGTTCTGCTTGTTTATATTAGTTTAATACTCACACCTTTTACCTTTTCACAAATTGCCGATGCTGATAAAAAGCTTCCTGTTGATGAAAAGATAAGGATAGGAAAACTTGATAACGGGCTTAAATATTATATACGATATAATAAAAGACCTGAAAAACGGGTTGAGATGAGGCTTGCCGTAAATGCAGGCTCTATACTTGAGGATGAAAACCAGCTTGGCCTGGCACATTTTGTTGAACATATGTGTTTTAACGGAACAAAGCATTTTGAAAAAAATGAACTTATCAGTTACCTCCAGTCAGTAGGAATAAAATTTGGACCCGATGTTAATGCGTATACTTCATTTGATGAAACAATATATATGCTTACTATCCCAACTGACTCAACAGACATTTTAAACAATGGATATCTTGTAATGGAAGACTGGGCTCATAATGTATCATTTGAAAATGATGAAATAGACAAGGAACGCGGTGTTATTATAGAGGAATGGAGACTGGGAAGAGGGCCGTGGCAAAGAATGCGGGACAAATATCTTCCTGTGCTTTTTAAAGATTCAAGGTACGCTGAAAGACTTCCTATAGGTGAAAAGGAAATAATAGAAAATTCAGATTACGAAACACTTAAAAGGTTTTACCATGAATGGTACAGGCCCGACTTGATGGCTTTCATTGTTGTTGGGGACATAGATGTTGATGAAACTGAAGAAAAAATCAAAGAACACTTCAGTAATATTAAACCTTTGGAGAGCCCCAGGCCCAGACTTTTATATGATGTCCCTGAACATAAAGAAACATTGGTTTCCGTTGCAACGGATAAAGAAGCACCGGTCACCCTAGTTCAGCTTTTTTATAAGTCCGATCCAGAAAAGTTTGAAACCTATGAGGATTACAGGAGAATGCTTATTTATAATTTGTTGACAGGAATGCTCAATCAAAGACTGGACGAACTGAAGGAAAAGCCCGAACCTCCATTTATAAATGCAGATACTTATTACGGAAGTTTATGGGCGAGAACAAAATATGCATTCCAGGCCAGGGCCCTGGTAGCTGAAAATGGTTTACAAAAGGGACTGCAGGCTCTGCTCGAAGAAAACTTACGTGCCAGAAATCACGGATTTACTGAAGGCGAGCTGGAAAGATATAAGAGTAATATGCTTAGATTTTATGAAAGAGCCTATAGTGAGAGGGATAAAACAGAATCATATACATATGCATCTGAATATATACGCAACTATCTTGAGGATGAACCAATCCCTGGCATCGAGTTTGAGTATGGATTTGCTGTTAGGAACATTCCCGGTATTACTCTGGAGGAAGTTAATTCAGCAGCAAAAAGACTGATAAAAGAAAATAACAGGGTAATTGTAGTCAATACTCCTGATAAAGAAAATATTATTATCCCGTCTGATAATGAATTGCTTGCATTTGTTGAAGAGGTTGAACAATCGGATATTAGTCCGTATGCGGACAAGCTGATAACAGCAGAATTAATGGAAAACATTCCACAGAAAGGAAAAATAATTGAAGAAAAGAATATCGAAGAAATAGATGTTACAGAGCTAAAATTATCAAACGGGATCAGGGTAGTACTGAAATCCACAGATTTCAAAAACGACGAGATACTGATGTCTGCATTCAGTCCGGGCGGACATTCATTATACCCGGATGAAGATCACCAGTCTGCTATTAATGCAGATGGAATTATTGAAGAAAGCGGAATCAGTGAATTTACTGTTTCAGATCTGACAAAAATGCTTGCCGGAAAAACAGTAAGCGTTCGTCCAACTATTAACTATTACTTTGAAGGGCTTGGAGGAAATAGTTCACCCAAGGATTTAGAAGCTATGTTTAAACTTATATATCTCTACTTTACTGATCCGCGTGAAGATACCTCTTCATTTCAGTCTTTTATCAATAAACAAAAAGGACTTTATAAAAACCTTTTGTCAGATCCCGTGCAGTTTTATTTTGACCAGTACAGAATAATAAAAAACAATCACCACCCAAGAGCACCTAAATTGCCATCTGAAGAAGATTTTGAAAAAATTGACTTTGACAGGACTATTGATATTTACAAAGACAGGTTTGCCGATGCGAGTGATTTTACATTTTTATTTGTAGGTGCATTTAATACCGATTCCATTAAACCCCTGATTGAAACTTACCTGGCCAGCCTGCCTGATATTGGCAGAAAAGAAATATGGAAAGATTTGAATATAAGACCCCCTGAAGGAAAAGTGGAAGAGGTAATAAAAAAAGGAGTGGATCCCAAGAGTTTTGTTGCAATCTATTTTGATAAAGAAGTTGAATGGAATGAAAAGGACGAGCATTTGTTATGGACTATAGGTAGAATATTAAACAGAAAATATATTGAAATTTTACGAGAAGAGATGAGCGGCATCTATGGCATCAATACAAGTGCAGGAATCAATAAAATCCCATATAGTCATGCATATTTGCAGATATTATTTCCATGCTCGCCCTCAAATATTGACAGCCTGACAAATGCAGCTCTGGCCGAAATAAAAAAGATTCAGCAACAAGGGGTTCCTGATGAGGACCTTAAGAAGGCTAAAGAAATACAAAGGCGTGAAATTGAAAAGAATTTAAAGGAAAACAGATACTGGTTAAATAACTTGCAGGAATGTTATTTATATGGCATTCCATTTTCAAGATTTACAGATTATAATGAAATAATTGATGATTTATCATCTGATGAGCTAAAGAGGGTTGCAAATGAATATATAGAACTGGGTGAATATGTGAAAGTAGTATTAGTACCTGAGGGAGAAGGCTGATCTGTATCTTTATGTTTTATGAAATTTGTTCAGTTGACTGGGAAGCTAAGATAAGAATATCAAGTCCCTCATGAGTAATTATTTTACCGTTATATAAGGATTCCAGTTGCCTGCTTTTTTCGTATTTAAGAAAATCTCTCCAGAGCGAAGGATTTGTCTTTTCAAAAATGACATGCTCCACAATCTTACTATTAGTAAGATCTTTCACTTTTAGCCTCCGATACTTTTTGCCGTTATCAGCAGTAAGGATATCACCGTAGTCAATTATCCGCAAATTATTTATGCACATTAATATCCTTTTTTAGTAAGTATAAAAACATTAATTCTTTGTATATGTTAATCTTCCATGATGATACCATGGATCTTTAACCTTTTATACTACTCAACAATAAACCTCCTGTAAAAATAATTATTATTATTTATAAACTCTAAAATATATATTCCTTTTGAAATATTATCCGGTCTGATTATTGTTTCAGATTTCAACTGCGATGGTTTTATGTGTTCCTCGAACAACATATTACCCTGCATATTATATATTCTTATAGTGACTTTTGATAAATCCTGCAATAAATAATCAACTGTAAACATTCCATCATTAGGATTCGGATAAATATTGATATAAGCATTTTGATATCCGGAAATATCTTTATCAAGGGAGCTAAGCCGGTAATTAACAATATCTACTGAAAATATTCCTGACACACCTCCGTATGATCCGTCAACCTGAAGCCAATAGGTATTACCAGGAACAAGATTTGTCATTTCCTGTATACGTGCAGAATAATCAGTTTTTCCCGGGTAATCGTCGTTTGCTGCAATAAGCGTATAATTGCCCGTTAACAGATCATTGCATGTTCCGGCTTCATATACTGCTATCTGATTATCAAATCCGTTTGTCTCAATTGAAACAACATCATAGTCAGGAGCAACAAACTTAAACCATACGCTATTATGGATAACCGTTTCTCCGCCACACCAGCCATCCTGGGCCTCGCAACCATATAAGCCTGTTGAACCTTCAGGTGGTACCGGTTCATTATCCTCTTTTGTGGCACACACGTTGGTGAAATAACCATTTGATCCTTCGTTTAGCGTAAAAGCATCACATATGTTATCGTTTGTTGCAACTAAAACCTGCACTGACTGCTCAGTTATGCATGAACCGCTGGTGGCTGTAACAGCATATGTTTTATTCTCAATCGGACTGGCAATAACATAGTTACCAGTTGTCCGGTCCAAGCCATCTGCCGGTGCCCATTCAAAATTATGATTACCCGAGGCAAACAGGTAGGCCTGACCTCCCTGGCATACAGAAGTTATAGAGGGATAAGCACCAAAATCTATATAATTTAGGACCTTAATAATGTCTGTTTTTACCTCCGTATATTCTACCCCGCCTTTATATACTTTCAGAGTGACGGTTTTACTGCCGAGAGAACTGTAGCTAACATTATGAGGGCCTATAGTCTTTGCTCTTGAAGGTGAGGCATCCTCTCCAAAATTCCAGCTCAGGCTGTCAGCTCCCACTGAACCATAATAAGTAAATCTTGCTTCACCGTTTATACATATTTCAATATTGCCGGCAATAAAGTCAGCATATGTTGCTGATGACCCGGGATGCAAGATTGTCTCCCATAAACCTCTCCCATAAGTTCCTGCCCGAAGTTTTCCTGTGGCATAATGTATCGCCAGGTCATTTACTATGACATTAGGTAAATTATCTGAATAATCAGCCCACTCTGACATTGTAGCATCCCTGTAGTAGACACCGATATCTGTACCAACATACAGAGCTTTGTTCGTATTTTTCTGATATACAATGCAATTAGCCGGCACATTTGGCAAACCATCCGAAAAATTTTCCCATGACTGACCGCCGTTTGACGAATAATATATTTTATTTCCGCTGGAATAGCCTGAAAGCGTTATCCATAATTTATCAGGGTCTGTCTCAGCCACAGAAATATAGGTAATATAATTGTCCGGTATACCATCAGAAATGTCAATCCATGTTTCTCCCCCATTAACTGTTTTCCAGATTTTGTTCTGTGCAGAGGCATAAATATAATTATCATTTGCATCAGCCACGGCCAATGCATTTAGATTAATCCCTCCCGTTAAATGGTCAGATATCCTGGTCCATGATTCTCCCTGGTCAATACTTTTATATACATCCTTGTATCCTGCATATAAAATACCGGGTATAACAGGATGCATAATAAACGGAGTAATCCATGCCCCATCTTCATCAACACCGGGTGTAATTGTTGAAAAGCTGGAACCCCCGTCTGCAGATTTTAATAAATTACCTCTCTGCCATGAAACATACATTATATCTTCGTTTGTATAATCAATAAAGCATTCCATTCCGTCACCTCCATAGATCTCATACCAGCCTGAAGCATTTCTTAATATTGTACCATTATCCTGATTACCGGTAATATTTATGTTCGGATCTGTCCTGGAATTAGTAATTCTGTATATCTGCAGAATTTGTAATCCGTCACTAATATCAGTCCACGATGCGCCTCTATCATAGCTCTTATATATTCCTCCATCATTGCCGGAAAAGAGAACATCAGTATAAGGATTGAATATCACTGTGTGATGATCAGCATGCACATAATCTGCCTCATAGCCATGATACCACATGCTTATGGGTTTCCATGCGTAGCCGCCGTTTTGAGACTTCCAGACATTAATTCCCCCCACAAATATTTCATTAGCTCTAACAGGTGATGCCGCAAGTGTAAGATCATACCACCCCTGCCCTCCCTCGTCTGATCCATCAGCATCCCAGCCCAGCAAATTAATGTTACTGCCAGAATATACCAGTGACCAGCTAACACCATTATTTATTGATTTAAATAATCCGTAAAAACCTCCGTCATCAGCATTACTGCATAGTGCATACACAAAAGATGTATTTGCCCTGGTAACGGCAAGTTCTATTCTTTCCACATTGCCATCAAAATTCAGCCCTGTCATGGCTTCATTAAATGAATCCCCTGTGTTTGTTGATTTATAAATCTTGGCATTACCGTCAAAGTCATAGGAGGCTGCATATATTATACCCGGGTCAGAAGGCTTAAACTCCAAATCTTTAAAATGGCCTGATTTAACCAGTTTATAAGTATTCCATCCGTCAGTTGTTTTATAAATACCTTTTGCTGATGCCGCAATCATAATATCAGGATCATCAGGATGAATGAGAATTCTTCTGAAATGATTTAAATTATTAACAGCTTCTGAAAAAACTGTTGGGTTCCATGAAAGACCTCCATTAGTTGATTTTAAAATGCCTATGCTATATGTATCTCTACCATCACCATCGCCTGTGGCCAGGTAAATTATGTTTGGATTCTGACGGACAATTGCAATATCCGATATTCCTATTGCTGCGAGCTGATCTGTACTTGTTGTCCATGACTGCCCCCCGTTTGTGGTTTTCCACAATCCGCCTGAGGGTGCACCTACATATATTATATTTGAATCAAAAGGATGAAACGCTATACAGTTTATCCTTCCTGAGCCACCCCTGAGGCCCTGGTAATTAAAATCACGGGGTGTGTCATCAGGTCCCAGAAAAGACCAGCTTGCCGAAGCTTCCAGTTCGGCTTTTTCTTCTGATTCCTTTTTCTGAATTTCATCCCAGATTATTGTATTAGGTATTCTTCCTGAAGGATAGACTCTGGGCTCCATGAAATATAACCATCTTTTAAATGGGTTATATCCCTTACTTCTTTCAATAGGCCTGTTTTTCCAGTATTCATTGAAAGCTCTTTGAATATCATAAAAATTCGGATCTTCTGTTGACTTTAGCCTTTCTCCCCTCATCCATGGCTGGCTATGAATATAACTATTAAAAAATGCAAAAAGTAAAATATATGTAACTAAAAGTAACTTTTTCATGAAGTTATGTTGATTGTGACTTATTTCTACAATATCATATTTTTGAAAAACAATAAAGTTAACCAAAAGTTGTTTTTCTGTAAACTTTTGTTCACAAAAAAAGAAATTCAAGTTATCTGTTGGTTACTAAAATTCACTAATTTACACTATCTTTGACATTTAATTTTTTGCATTTTTGATGTATAAAGACTATGGGTGTATTAACAAGCATATTAAGTAAAATATTTGGCAACAAATATGAAAGGGATCTTCAGGAAGTCGATCCTTTTGTTGAAATGATAAAGGAGCAATATGCAGGGATTGAATCAATATCAAATGATGAATTAAGAGCAAAAACTATTGCTTTAAAAAAGCAAATAAAGGATCATATAAAACCTGAACAGGAAGAGATTAATAAACTTAAAGAAAAAATTGAAAAAGAGAAACCTGAAATAGATGAGATTGAAAGAATATATAATCAAATAGATAATATCGAAAAGGACATTGACAGGAAACTAAAAGATATACTTGACGAGGTACTGCCCTTAACATTTGCAATAGTAAAGCTAACAGCAAAAAGATTTAATGATAATGAATATGTTGAAGCTACTGCTACGGAATTTGACAGAGATCTTGCTGCTACAAAGCCACACGTTCAGATCACCGGTGATAAAGTCAGATACAACAATAAATGGATCGCCGGGGGAAATGAGATTACCTGGGATATGGTTCATTATGATGTACAGTTAATAGGAGGTGTAGTTCTGCATCAGGGGAAAATTGCTGAAATGGCTACCGGAGAAGGTAAAACTTTAGCAGCTACCTTGCCTGTATTTCTTAATGCACTTACAGGGCGGGGTGTACATGTAGTTACGGTTAATGATTACCTGGCTAAGCGTGATGCCGAGTGGATGGGACCTATTTATGAATTTCACGGACTATCAATTGACTGTATTGATAAATATCAACCTAATTCTGAAGGAAGGCGCAAGGCATACGAAGCAGATATCACATACGGTACAAATAATGAATTTGGATTTGATTACCTGAGAGATAATATGGCAATCAGTATACTTGATCTGGTTCAGCGAAAACATAATTATGCTATTGTTGATGAGGTAGATTCTGTTCTGATTGATGATGCCAGAACACCTCTGATTATTTCCGGTCCCGTACCTCGTGGAGATAATCAGGAATTTGATGAATTAAAACCAAAGGTCGAAAAACTTGTTAATGCCCAGAAAAAGCTCGTTAATGAATTTCTGGCAGAGGCAAAGAGACTTATTTCAGATGGCAATAATGAAAATGGTGGATTTAAGCTTCTCCAGTCATTTAAAGGATTACCAAAAAACAAGGCTCTGATAAAATTTCTTAGTGAACTTGGTAATAAGACACTGTTACTTAAAACAGAAAACTTTTATATGCAGGAGAACAATAAAAATATGCATAAAGTTACTGATGATCTTTATTTTATTATCGATGAAAAACTTAATTCAATAGAGCTTACTGAAAAGGGGATTGATTTAATTACAACATCTGCTGAAGAAACGGATTTCTTTATTCTTCCTGATATCGGATCTGAAATTGCCGAGCTTGAAAAATCAAATATCCCACCAACTGAAATATTACAGAAAAAAGATAAAATGCTCCAGGATTATGCTATCAAATCTGAGCGGGTACACACGGTAAACCAGTTACTTAAAGCATATTCACTATTTGAAAAAGATGTTGAGTACGTGGTCATTGATAATAAAGTAAAAATTGTTGACGAGCAGACAGGACGTATTATGGAGGGAAGACGCTATTCAGACGGACTGCATCAGGCTATTGAGGCAAAAGAAAGAGTTCAGGTTGAAGCTGCCACACAAACCTTTGCAACAATAACACTCCAGAATTATTTCAGGATGTACCAGAAACTTGCAGGCATGACCGGTACTGCAGAAACTGAAGCAGGCGAGCTATGGAATATTTATAAACTTGATGTTGTCGTTATTCCAACAAACGAGCCTGTCATTAGAGATGATCACGAAGATCTTGTCTATAAAACCAAACGTGAAAAATATAATGCCGCAATAGACGAAATAGTCCATCTTATTGATAACGGACGGCCTTCTCTTGTTGGTACGACATCTGTCGAAATATCCGAGTTATTAAGCCGCATGCTTAAAATGAAAGGCATTAAGCATAATGTACTAAATGCAAAATTACATCAGCGGGAGGCTGAAATTGTTGCTGATGCTGGTAAAAGAGGGACAGTTACCATAGCTACCAATATGGCTGGTAGAGGCACAGATATTAAGTTAACAGAAGAGGTCAGAAAGGCCGGGGGATTAGCAATTATTGGTACAGAAAGGCATGAATCAAGAAGAGTTGACAGACAGCTCAGAGGCCGGTCTGGACGACAGGGAGATCCCGGATCATCACAGTTTTACGTGTCGCTGGAAGATGACCTCATGCGGTTATTCGGTTCTGACAGAATAGCCTCATTAATGGACAGGATGGGATTAAAGGAAGGTGAAGTGATACAGCATAGTATGATAACACGTTCAATTGAACGGGCACAGAAAAAGGTAGAAGAAAATAACTTCGGAATAAGAAAAAGACTTCTTGAATATGACGATGTAATGAATTCGCAACGCGAAGTAATATATACAAAAAGAAAACATGCTCTCTTTGGTGAAAGGATTCAGATTGATGTAGCAAACATGATGTTTGATGTTTGTGAGAGTCTCGTTAATGAATATCATGGAAAAGCTGAATTTGAGGAATTTAAATTTGAAGTATTAAGGATTTTATCTATTGATACACCGGTAGACGAATCTAATTATCTGAAGTTAAATGCTGAAGAAATTATTGAGAGTTTATATGCTGCAATAAGAGAATCATATCAGAGGAAACAGGACGTTATTGCAAAACAGGCCTATCCTGTAATAAAAGATGTTTATGAAAAACAATCAAAAATATATGAAAATATCGTAGTTCCAATTACAGACGGAACAAGGACATATCACATTTTAACAAATCTTGAGAAGGCTTACAATACACAGGGGGAGGAACTTGTGAGGTCTTACGAAAAGTCCATTGTTCTGGCTACTATTGACGAGGCATGGAAGGAGAATCTTCGTGAGCTTGATGAACTGAAACAAGCTGTTCAGGCTGCTACTTATGAACAAAAAGACCCGCTTTTAATATACAAATTTGAATCTTATGAGTTATTCAGGGCAATGATCGATAAAATCAACAAGGATGTTGTAGGTGTATTAATGAGAGGGCACATACCTATTCGCGATTCAAGCGAAGTAAAAAACGCTCCTAGCCCCCGCAAGCTTGATCTTAGTGAACTTGAAACAAAGAAAAGTGAATACCAGCCGTCATATGCCAATGATGGATCTCCAGAGCAACAGGAACAACAAAGAGTTCAGCCTGTAAGGGTTGAGAAAAAAATCGGGAGAAATGAATTATGCCCCTGTGGCAGTGGTAAAAAATATAAATATTGCCACGGAAGATCAGGCATAGGAGCCCGGGCTTAATTTAAAATAATTGATCTATTGATTTGATGATTTAATGATTGGCTATTAGCAATAGAACAATAAAGCAATAGAACGATAGAACAATTAAACCTCTTCTTCTCCGTTATGTTTCCAACCTTTATACTTATTGAATTTTGAAAATTTGAATGTCAGGGAAATTCTGACTTCGTTCAGAGCCGGCCCTTCGCCTTCCTTGAAAAACGGTGTTATCATATAAGTAAATCCCATCCCTATGCCACTTCTTTCATGCATGAGCACAGCATTTACTCCAAGCTTAGTTTTATTCAAATTAAAATCACTGAACTCATTATTACGAATAACTACCTTTTCTTTGCTTCCATCAACCTTAAACTTGCGCTTATGTCTCCCGCTTATATACTGGTCAATTAAAGCTCCGCATGAAAAGTATATATCACCTAATGAAATATTCAAATTAACAGGAAAATAAAAAGAATCATATACCAGTTTACTTTTACCATAACCAAAAAAGGTATTTATATAATCATGTGTCGGATCATCGTCAAGTGGGTAATTAACAATATTATTTTCTTTTGAAAATATTATATTTTCTTTAAAACGGTATTTTGATGTTGCAAATCCTGCACCAATGCTTAAATTAATGTTATCAAATCCGAAGGTAAATACATCGACAGAATAACGTCCTGTAAACATATCAAAAATAAATCCGGAACCAAAGCCATTAATGCTTGTAGTAAAATCATCATCATCATCTCCAACAAAAAAGTTGTAAGAGATACCTGCGTCACTTCTGAAATCTTTTAATATTCTGACATCAAATTGTGCGGGCGATTCAAAAGAAGATAAAAGTCCCCACACTATTAACATCAGTATAAAACAATGTTTTAGTTTATAATTTTTCATAACAGTATTTATTATTTGATTTTCTTAATAATGTCACTGATTTTTTTATAATGTACATCACTTACCTGCAAAAGTGGTAATCTCAGGTTATTGGGGCATATTTTTAGTATGTCCAGTAATGCTTTTATACCTGAGGGGTTCCCCTCTTCGAAAAGTGCTTCAATTAAATCCAGTAATTTGTAATGAATCTCATTTGCCTTTACCATATCATTCTTTAATGCATAGTTCACCATATCAGATATTTCTCTGGGATATGCATTAGCAGCTACTGAAATAACTCCTGCACCTCCAACTGCAATCATTGGCAATGTTAATATGTCATCACCTGAAATAACCAGAAAATTTTTGGGCTTATTCTTCACTATATTCATGATCTGGCATAAATTTCCTGATGCTTCTTTAGTAGCGATGATTCCTTTTACATCCCTGGCCAGTTTTACTGTTGTTTCTGCAGATATATTTGAACTGGTCCTTCCCGGCACATTGTATATAATAACGGGGACTGGACTGGCATCAGCAATTGATTTAAAATGTTCATATAATCCTGCTTGTGAGGGCTTATTATAATAAGGTGCCACTGACAGAATAGCATCAATACTTTTAAAGCTGTTTGATTTTATGCTATTTACAATTTCCTCAGTATTATTACCTCCCATGCCAACTACCAGTGGGATCCTGTTATTAATAACCTCAATAACATGACTTACAACCGCGTTCTTTTCATCTTTGGATAATGTAGCTGATTCACCCGTTGTACCCAGTGCAACTATATAGTCAATCCTGTTGCCAATTAAATGCTCAATCAGCTTTTCAAGTGATTTAAAATCAATACTCCTGTCTTTCCTGAATGGAGTAATTATTGCAACACCGGTGCCGGTAAATTTTTTTTGAGTCATAACTTATTTGCTTTTAATTATTGATAAATAATGCATTAATTGGCTTATAAGAAAATCCAGTTGAAATTCAATATCCACTTTTTCCTCTATTGATTCTTCTATTTCCCTGTCAGTTTTATCTGCTTTCGTATCGTCCTTTACTTCGCTTTTTATATCCTTCATTACTTTCTTTTCCTTTTCAATATCAATCATTAAATCCAGGTAATTGGGCTCGTCGAAATATTTGCCTACCTTAAACGTTGAGATGGAAAGTGCAACAACATATTGAATCGGATAATATTCTTCAAGACATAAATTAATAAGAATATCAAATGGTACATTAATAAATTCCTCAACAGTATCTGTTACAGGTTTGTCAAACCAGTTTAAATTACTTTTTGTAAAAAAATTAAACCCTTTTCTGTACAGATAATGATCAATTAACTTCTTACTATTTACATAACCAAGAGCAGTGACACTTATCTTTTTTTGAGACAATTCCTTGACAAAATTTCTTATTATTTCAAAACTAATCAGATGAGTCGCATTAAAAATAATACCAATTTTTTTCGCATCATTAATATTGCACACCGTTATTGTTCTGATCCTGTCTCTCAGTTTCCTTTCCAGAACCTTTTGCCCAATATATGTCTTTGTATTATTTAAAAACTTTACCATTAACCTTAAATTTCATTTCATGCTGCAATTTTATAAAATTTCCCCGGATATAACCAAATTATTTTTTGAAGACTGAGACCCAATTCAGGTATTTATCATATCAAGAAAATCATCTTCGGAAATTATCTTAATATTTAGCTTTCTAGCCTTCTCAAGTTTTGAAGGACCTGTTTTATCTCCGGCTATCAGGTAATCTGTTCTGGCAGAAACAGAACTTACATTTTTACCTCCATTTTTCTCAATTAGTTCTTTTATCTCTTCACGTGAATATTTTTTGAAAACACCTGAAATTATCATTGATTTACCTGCTAATATATATGACAACCTTTCTGCTGATTCTTTTTTTATGCTAAGCTGCACTCCAGCTTCACGCAGCCTATTGATTATTCTGATGTTTCTTTCATTACTAAAATAATGAATGATACTTTCAGCTATTTTATCTCCTATTTCTTCAACATTAATGAGATCTTCTTCCCTGGCTTTTGCCAGGCTATCAAGAGATTTAAAGTGGTTTGCAAGTTTTTTGGCAACAGTCTCACCTGCATATCTGATGCCTAATGCATAGAGAACTCTGTCAAAAAGGACTTTCTTCGAATTATTAATACTGCTTATAAGATTTTCAGCCGATTTATCTGCAAAACGTTCAAGATTTAACAGCTGGTCTTTGGTAATTGAGTACAAATCTGCTATATTTTTCACGAGTCCGCTTTCATATAATTGTGAGATGGTTGCTTCGGCCAGACCAATATCCATTGCCTTCCGGCTTACAAAATGTTCAATTTTCCCTTTTATTTGGGGAGGACATCCTTCCTCATTGGGACAATAGTGTTTTGCTTCTCCCTCTTTACGAATAAGCTTTGTGCCACATTCAGGACAGTATTTTATATACTCAACAGGTTTTGAATCACTGTTCCTGCTGCTTTTTTCAACACCAACAACCTTGGGAATGATCTCACCACCCTTTTCTATATTGACAATATCATTTATCCTTACATCCAGCAGCAGCATCTGATCGGCATTATGCAGTGAGGCACGTTTTACCTTTGTTCCAGCCAATGTCACAGGTTCAAGATTAGCCACAGGAGTAATTGCCCCTGTTCTGCCAACCTGAAAATCAATTGATATCAGACGCGTAGCAGCCTGTTCGGCCTTATACTTATATGCTATCGCCCACCGGGGTGATTTTGCCGTAAAACCAAGAGTATTTTGCTGGCTGAAGGAATCTATTTTAATCACAATTCCATCAATATCATAAGGTAGATTCTTGCGCCTGTCCTCCCAGTAATCAATGAATTCAAAAACCTCTTTCAGTGTTAAACACTTTTTTATATGTTCCGATATTTTAAATCCCCATTCTTTTGCTTTTTTTAAATTCTCAAAATGTGAGTCTGATGGCAGGTTTTCGCCTAAGAGGTAATATAAAAAACAATCCAGTTTTCTTTTTGCCACAAGAGAGGAATTCTGAATTTTAAGCGTTCCGGAAGCCGCATTGCGAGGGTTTGCAAACGGCACTTCCCCGGTTTCTTCCCTCTCCCTGTTCATCTGTTCAAATCCCGCATGAGGAATAAATATTTCTCCTCTCATCTCAAAAAGGGCAGGATAATCATCAACTGTTAATTCCAGAGGAATACTCTTAATGGTTTTTACATTTGAAATAACATTATCACCGGATACTCCATCTCCTCTGGTAACAGCCTGCAAAAGTTTTCCATTCTCGTAAGTAAGGCTTATTGAGGCTCCGTCATATTTTAACTCGCATACATATTCATAATTACTCAGCTCAATTTTTTTTATTCGATTCTCAAATTCAATAATCTCATCTTTTGAATAAGTATTGCTTAATGAAAGTACCGGATATTTATGTACTACCTGCTCAAATTCACGGGTCCGGTCATCTCCGATACGCTGCGAAGGAGAATTGGAATCAGCATATTCAGGATGTGCCAATTCCAAATCAATTAGCTTTTTCATTAGCTGATCATACTCGAAATCACTTATTGACGGTTGATTTAGTACATAATATTTGTAGTTATGCTCATTTAAGACTTTTCTAAGTTGTTTTATTCTTTGTTCAATATTGGAATAGAGATCCATGGCAATAGTTGGAGGTATGTATCTTTGACTTTTAATTTATGAAGTTAGATAAATTATAAATATAAAAAACCAATGTTTTAATTTTTATATATTTTTATCTAACAATTTCCATCAATTGATTACTGAAATATCAGAACCATATTTTGAAATAAATGTGACCGGGGGTGAATGAAATTTAACATTATAATAACCTGTTGAAAAATAAGCCCGGATAATTTTTGCTATTCACTGATTTTATTATTTATATTTGTAATGTTTATGGTTTCTGTTCTTTGTGTCCAGAGTACAGGATAATAGGGAATCAGGTAACCTGCCTGGCGAGTGCAGGGAATCCTGAACAGTACCCGCTGCTGTGATCTCCGTTATCTTTTTGAGTATCCCGGGCCACTGTTCGCAAAATAATGGATGGGAAGGCGCTCAAAAAGGGAGTAAGTCAGAAGACCTGCCATAATTATACCATTTTCTGGGCTTTCGGGATAAAGGCTGGGATATACTAGCAAATACTCCTTCTTAACTCCTGGTGAGCTTATGAATAATGGTTGTTAATCAGTTAACAGATGATGTTTAACAACTAAAGTTATTTAATTATGAAAAAAGCGCCATCAACAATTTATGCCTTGTTAATCTGTCTGTCATTTAGTACGATAGTATTATCACAGGAACCGGACTCTGTTAAAAATTATCCCATTGATGAGGTTATTATTTCAGCAAAACGTATTGAAATGAATCCTATAGATGTTGGAAGAAGTGTTAGTATCTTTAAAGAAGAGGAAATAAAAAATTTACCATATAATAATATAGGCGAATTACTAACTATTCAGGAAGGAATAAATGTTATCGGAAGTTATCAGAATCCGGGAGCGTTGCAGAGGATTTATATGAGAGGGACCAGCTCAAATCATACCCTTATCTTAGTCGATGGAATACGGATTACTGACCCGGCTTCAGTAGAGAATGCTTTTGATTTATCAGAGCTATCACTCTCAAACATTAACCGTATTGAAATAGTAAGGGGTTCGCATGGCACATATTACGGGAGCTCTGCAATAGGAGGAGTTATAAATGTTTACACCCGCAAAAAAGCAAAACCTGGCTTTAATGTTGACGCCGGATTAAAAACAGGAGCCTTTGGAAAAGGAACATCAGAATTTAATCAGGATATTTTTATAAATTATACATTAAATAATGGATTATATTTCAACAGTGGATTATTCAATTCAACTGTAAACGGACTGGACGCTGTTATAGATACTTCTAATAGTCTGTCAGAATTTAACAAAGACAGGGATGACTTTCAAAAAACAGATATAAATAGTAAGATCGGATTCAAGAACTCAAGGTGGGATACGTATTTCTCTTATAAAAATACCAGTCAAATAGCAGATCTGGACGACGGGGCATTTAGAAATGACAATAATTATATCCATACATTAAATCGAAATTCGATAAGTTATGGCCTAGTCTATAGTATGAATGAGAATATAAATATAAACTTTTATGGAGGTTATAATTATATAACAAGAACCGCGGAAGACGATTCATCAGTAATTGATCAGGTAAAAGTTGCAGATAATGCACCAATAGATATTTATGATCAAACATATGTATGGAATAATTATAAGGGCAGCATTAATAATAATGAATTACAGGTTAATTATAAGGGCAGGTTTATAAATGCATTTATTGGCGGAAGTATTTATAAGGAGACGATGTCTGACACTTTTTACCTTTATTCAAACTCTTTATGGGGAATTTATGAATCAGGAGAAAATTTAGATGCTCTGAACCTGAATTATATCAATAAAAGCATATTTGCTCATATAGGCATTAATGGAGAACTTGTTAACAGGAATTTTAAAAATTTTTCACTGGCCATGGGAAGCAGGTTTAATAATCATGATTCATATGGAAATAATTTTAGTTATGAGATAAATCCTTCCTATAAGATTAATAACAATTCCATTATTTATATTTCTTTTGCCACTGGTTTTAATTCGCCTTCACTTTACAGATTGTATTATCCATATAAATACTATGCATCAAACATCTCCAGAGGGAATCCGGGCCTGAAACCAGAAACATCAGAATCATTGGAAATTGGCTTAAAACAAAAAATTGCTGGCAATATGATTTTTTGTATATCATATTTTAATACCAGAATAAAAAATTCTATTGAATATGTTTATCTGTGGGATGGTAACATTCCTGTTGACTCACTTGGTAACGATTTTATGAGGGACGACCACAGAGGTGATACATACCTGAATTTAGGTACCCAAATTATAAAGGGAATGGAATTAAGCTACAGAACAAAACTTAGTGAAAAATTCTCTCTAACAGCTAACTTTACAATATTTAGTGGTATATTGAAGTATGATCCGTCAGAAATTGATACATCTCATACCAAAGGCAACCATGTGCAATTATTTAACAGTGGTGAATTTGTTAATAATAAGCTGGAAAATTCAAGTATGGTAAGAAGATCAAATACAGCAAATATAACTGTTAGTTATCATCCTGCGAAAAGTATAACAATGTCTGCTTTATTAAGATATGTCGGGCCCAGAATTGATTTGTATTATGACTCCAATCTTGGTCCATGGGGAGCTCAGGGTATGGTTAATATTGATGATTATACTTTAGTAGACCTGAATATAAGAATACAACTGACCGATAACTTTAACCTGCTTGTGAATATGGAAAATGTATTTGACACAAGATACTCGGAAATATCAGGTTATACAACAAGAGGAAGAGGAGTATCATTAACTGTAAGATACGCTTATTAATTTTTTCTTATTACTATGCAACCTTAATTATTTTTAGTTGTCATTAGGTTTAGAAAAATTAAACCAATAAACTCATGAAAACATCAATATTAAATCTTGTTATCGGACTTTTTATTGTTTTGTGCTTATCCTGTGAAAGACCGCCAAGGGACGATTGCCCCGGTGGCGACTGTCCGGATAGACCACCTTGCAAAGACTGTCCAAGACCCAGCAGAATAACGGGTACGGGTGATGTTATTTCACAGACCTTTACTGTAGAGCCTTTCCACAGTGTTGAAAATATCGGCATTGCCGATATTTACATCACAAAGGGTGAAAATCAGGAAATAACAATTAATGCACAATCCAACATTATTAATTTAATAACATATGAAGTACGGGACGGAGAGCTAATTCTTAGTATTGAAGAAAACGTTACTATAGTTAGCTCAAGGGGAATATCTATTGATATTATTACACCGGTGATACATAAAGTTACCTCAATGGGTACAGCTTTTATTAAGCTAAGCGGACCCGGTCAGGGTAAACTGTATTTAAATAATACCGGAACAGGAAGTATCAATGCTTTTAATCTTGAAGTTGATACATGTTATATCAACTTAACAGGAACAGGCAGTTGCAAAGTAACAGTCAATGAACTGCTTGATGCAGTTATCACGGGTACAGGGTGTGTTTACTACAGGGGATACCCTGAGATAATTTCACATATTACAGGTTTAGGGAGGTTGATAAGTTCAAACTGAAATGAATTCCCGGTTTTTCATTCAGATAAAACAGATATAGACTAATTTTACAGGCTTCATAAATTCAAAATCCAGACAATACATTTACAGCGATATATCTTGTTATTTCTTCAATAACAATTATAAGAGAATATTTAAATAAATTTGTAATAAGATATATCAAGTACCAGTCCGATTGCCATTAACAAATCGGTTGTTAAAACAGTAATAACATTGCTCATAAGTGCCGGGATAAATTTATTCAGGTCTCCATCAAATTTAAAAGCACTAATACTGGCCTTTATTGCCATAGGTAATGGCAATAATGCTATATATAACCACAATGAAGAATATCCTAAAATCGGCAACAATACAATGGTACCAAAAGTTATTATTAAACCAATTGTATAAATGACAGCTGAAGTTTTGTATCCAAACTTAACTACCAGATGTTTCCTGCCTCCTTTTTTATCAGCTTCAACATCAGGAAACTCATTTAATAGTAATAATAATGATGTTAATATACCTGGTGGTAATGATATTATTAATACTCCTATTGGAAGTAGCCCGTTAAGTTTATATTCTGGTGAAACATTCATTGCCAGATATGTTCCAATGACCACTAAAGATCCTAGTGTTAATCCTGCCATAAGCTCGCCTAAAAAAAAGCGTGCTAAAATTTTTGTATAATAGACTATGGTAAATGCGCCTAATAATGAAATAACTAAAATTGTCCAGTGAGAAGTAATAGAAAAATAAATCCCTGCTGCCAGGGCTAAAATCAGAGAAACGATAGCAACCCGCAAAACTTTTTTTGAAGATATGAGTCCTCCAGTCAGAATACCGCTTCCTCCGCTAAAAGGAGTCCTTTTTGTATTAAAATCTATTTTAGTTTTAAAATCGGAATATTCATTAAATAAATTCACGGAAATATGTGCAGAAACAACACCTGCTAAAACAATAACAGCATTCAGCCAGTTAAAGTTTGCTTCAGGTGGTTGATATTTATAGGAAACAGCCAGACCTATTGCTACTAACAATACTGCTAACAGTAAAAAATTAGCCCTTACCTGAGCCAGCCATAATACAACCGAATTCTTTTTCTGCATAGTGACAATATTTATTTACAAAAATTCAGTTACTAAATGCTACAATATTATTAAAATTTATATAAAATACTAAATATTTTAACTAATAAAACAGCTGAATTTAATTTTTAACATTGCAGTTTATTAAACAGATCATTATTTCAAGCCTTATGTTAACAAAGACATTTGATTAGTATTAAAAAATATTTATCTTTATCAGACCAATATATATTTATTAAGTAGATTATAAGTTTAACATTTAGCTTTCGTTTTAAGCTAATAATAGCTTTGCGGTATGATGAACATAGGTACAATAAAAAAGAGAAATCAAAAAAAATATAGTTTGCCCGTTATTGGGTATTTTGCTGATAAAAGTGTGAGATTTAACTCAATTATTGAAGCAGAAAGAATTACAGGAATAAATTATACATTAATATTTGAAGCCTGCGTTGGTAAAATTTATAAAGCAGGAAATGTATACTGGGAGTTCGAAAAAGGGACCCATTATATCAAATATAAAGCTTACTATATCAGAGCATTAGAGAAAAACAGAGGGAAAAGTCCTCGTCGCAAGTAAGATCTCTCCCCTTTTATCTAAAAAAGCATATTATATCAAAATCATTGCTTTAACATAACCATTGAGAAAACTTCTGAAATTTCATCCGGTTTTTTTGCCTTTCTTAACTCATCTTCAAATGATTCTGTATTCTCGATGAAAACCGAAATAGCTATATCAAGATACTGGCCAAGTTTCATCCTTGCTTCCTCTTCTGTCATATCTCCGTCTTTTACCTGTTTCTTATAGTATCTGTTGAGTTTTTGCAATGAGTTATATATACTCGGCTTGGTAATTATAGTTTTTTCACCGGGTGATGTTGGTGTAGGATGTTCAATATATGTATAAGTTTCCTTAAGTAAATATAATTTCCGCGCAATATTATCCCCTAACGGATGGTCTGTTAACTCTTCATCATTTATTGAACAAAGAGATTCTTCATCAACACAGTACCTGAAACAAAACTTATAAACTTTTGTAGAATCTGCCTTATTCCCATTATTGGATATCTCCTGAGCATATGAAATTAAAGAATATGCAATTAATAATACTAAATAAAATGACCTTTTCATATATATATGTTAATAAAATGCAGGTGCAAATTTAATAATAATTTTACAACTCTTAAATATTAGCTTAAATACAGTTTAACATTTATATTTTTAGGGAGCTTTGATTATTGCCAATATAAATGTGAATTACGCAATAAGATCTTAAAAGGATTAACTCCATAATTCAATATAGAAACAACCGGATGAATAAATTGTTTAATGATTGTTAAGGGTTAAGGGAGAATTGTACAGCGCCCTTGTCCCCGGGCGCTTTCCCCTCTCCCAATCAAAAATTTATCCTGTACAAGCCCATTGGGAAGAATTTTTGCTGGTATTCTACTTCCACTTCATTTATGGTACTATTATAATACCTGTCGTACTCATTTAAATGATTTGTAATGTTAGTAAGATCTATTGCAAACTCATGAGTTGATCTCTTCTTATGTTGAATAATACTTATTCGGCCGTCAATTCTGAAATAATCCGGCACCTGTTCTTCATAAGCACGGCTATAATCACGTCTTTCATCATTAATGGTAATTGAGGGATCAACAGGAATTACACGCCTGCCACCTGCCCAGACAACCTTAAAGTTAAAATCCAGGGATCTGTTTTTCCCAAGCGGCACTTCATACCCGGCAAGAGCATTGACAATAAAATTACCATTATATGCTGTATTTCGCTTTACCCCGTCTATTTGCTTATATGTAGAATTAAATAATGAAGTGGTAACTAAAAAATAGTAATTATTACTCAGGAATTTTTCCAGTGTAAATTCAATTCCATAATTTTCCCCGGTTCCCTTATTTACCAGTAAATCCATATCTGGAAAATAAAATCCGGCGCCAACATTTACCATTGAAAAATACTTATCCTGTTTATCTACAGGTATGTTAAATAAATACTGATAATATGCTTCAGATTTAAATCTTAAATTAGTACTGATAGACCAGTCATATCCTGCCACCAACTGATGACTTTTGGTAAAATCCAGAAAACGCTTTGTCTCTTTATATATATCCTGCCCTGAACTTTCAGTTCTTGTAACATTATAATAATAAAATAATGGCTGCAGCTGGCTATGCAATCCATAACCCATACTCACTGAATGCCCTGTTGAAATTTGCCATTTCAGGCTTAGCCTGGGTTCAATAGATGTGGTGTTATTATAGGTAAAGTTCTGATAATGTAATCCTGTATTGGCAGTAAGATTGTTTGTAAACCTGTGCTGCCAGCTAACAAAAGCCTGTAACAAAATCATATTACCTATATCAATTTCATACGGATCTCGCAAAGCAATGCTGTCTCTTAATGTTAAATTCTCTTCATTTCTTATCTGGTAGGTATCATATTCATCCATTTTCCGGTAAAGAGAATAATTCTGAAAACTGATACCAAAGATTGCTGTATTCTTTGTATTGAATTTTCTGATGAGTTTTGATGATAACAAATACTTATTCTCAACACTTTCATACTTGCCCAGCTGTAATGATTCTTCATCATTTTCCAGCGAATCTACCTCCATTCCGGGACGTCTTGTAGTAAATGCTATACTATTTATAATCCGTGTCTTTTCACCAAAAAAATGAACATGGTTCAGTCCGATTATTCCTGTAGTAGATGAAGATCTTCCTTTGAACTCACGTTTTATTTCTGTTGTTGAATTTATAGTATCCTCTTCAATAAAATCAATATAGCTTGTCCCTCCAAGTCCGAATACAGAGATTCTACCTGACTTTGTTGGAAAATTAAGCTTAAAGGATAAATCCTGGTAATGAGGAAGTGCTTCCACCCATAATAGCTTATCCAGAAGACCTAACATTGAATACCTGTAGTTAACCAGATATGAAGCTTTGCCAGTTCTCGAAAACGGGCCTTCCGCTCCAAGTTCGAAGCCACCAAAGCTAAGCTGTGCCAGATATTCACGTTTCTGGTTATTCCCATTTCTCATATTCAGATCAAAAACTCCGGATATTCCGTTTCCATATTCGGCAGGAAAGGCACTCGTAAAAAAATCAGATCTTGCAAGCAGGTTGTTATTTAAAATACTTACCGGACCGCCTGTTGATCCCAGCACATCAAAATGGTTGGGGTTGGGAACAGGAATACCTTCCAGCATCCATATTAATCCGATTGGCGAATTGCCTCTTATAATGATATCATTTCGTTGATCTCCGGCAGTAAATATACCGGCATAGTTGGCAGCCATCCTGGCCGGGTCACCCCAGCTGCCGGCATATTTTTCTGTCTCTTCGACAGTAAAAGAACGGGCGCTAATAGCTGCCATATCATTGAGAGGATCCTCTTTCCCTGCAAAAGCCTTTATTACTACCTCATCCATCCACTGTATGTTCTCTTCCAATACAATATCCAGAATTAATTCTTTCCCTGATCTTAGTATTAAATTATTGAATGTCTCAGGTTTGTAACCAATATATGATACTGAGATCCCGCACCTGCCAACCGGGACATTCTCAAGCTTATAATATCCTTCGACATCTGTTATTGTTCCTTTATTTAGCGTTGAATCCAGCAATACTATGGTTGCACCTATTAAGGGCATATGTGAGTCTTTATCAAGAACGCAGCCACGGATTGTCTGGGTATAATCAGATTCCGCAAATGATATTTGTACTGTTAATAACAGACAAATATGAAATAAAATAGTAACCCTAACCATATTAAGTAGTTTTAGTTTTTAATCAGTTTTCTTCTGCCCTATTCCATTTCTTCCCGGCTGTTTAGTTCTTCCATCTTTTTCTGTATTTTCTCCTGAAACTCCGGTATATGCTTATTCATCATTATGGTCATTATATCTTTCTGAATATCCGGCATAGTGGTTATCATTTTTTTGCCGGTAGGGGTTTTGTAAAACTTTATTAGATTCTTTATTTCTTCATGCGTAAAATACTTGTCATATATATTCAACATGTGCTCATTTATCAGATTGTCAGTCATTGCTTTAACTTCTTTAGTCAGATAAGAAGTAAATTCTTCCTGGTCTTCATGGCTGATTTGTGTATTACCATGATGTTTAAACACATCTATCATGTTTTCAAAAATTTTGTCTATCATCTGGCCCGGGTCAAGAAGCGTAAATAATTCCCTGATATCATCTTTTTTAGTCTGAGCAGATATAATCCCGCCAAAAAGTAAACAGGATATGACTATAATAAAGACTTTTTTCATGATTTTGGTTTTTAGATTCGTGATTTATGATTCTAATAAAGACAAATTTAGAAATTTTAAAATGCGGATCAATTAATTAATTCTTAAATAAGGCGTTATTTGTTGTTATAGTTTTTGCATACTTTAATTTAATATCCTCATTTTAGTATAATATTGGCATAATTTTAGGTTCATCCAATAAAACTTCAGGCTTGTTTTTTCTAATCTCCCCAATGGCTTTCTCAATCTGCTGAAGTGTACAGGGCATTGTAGCAACAGAGAATAAGGCTCTGTCCTTAATATGTCTGTTATGGCCTACAGTATCTATATTAATATCCTGATTTCCTATGGAAGTTGTAACTAATCCTGTTATACCGGGAATATCTACAGTATTAAAAATAACAATATAGGGAAATACAAAATGTTTGGCGCTCATAAAATCAGAACCTGATTTTTTAAAATCATTTCGAATGTTCTGAGCATACCTGGCAATAAAAACAATATCTGCAACGATTGAACTGGCTGTTTCCAAAGAGCCGGCTCCACTTCCCAGAAGAATGTGCCTTCCTGAGTATTTATTTATAACTCTGACAGCATTAGTGGCTCCATTGACTTCAGAAAGAAAATTACTCTTCTTAACCATCATTGGACAGACAGTTGCATAAATTTTACCATCAACCTTTTTAGCATAACAAATAAGTTTTATTTTACTTTCAATTTCAGCAGCAAAACCAATATCTTCCTTATTAATATTATCAATCCCTTTAACTGATAATTCATCCATTGAAATATCAATTCCAAAAGCAAGTTTGGTTAATATAATAAGCTTATGGCCAGCATCATAACCATTAACATCAAGGGTAGGATCGGCTTCGGCATAGCCCTCTTCCTGCGCCAGCCTTAATGCTTCTTTAAATTCCAGATTTTCATTCTGCATCATTGACAGTATATAATTGCATGTACCGTTCATAATACCGGATATTGATATAATACTGTCCCCGGTAAAACTTTCTTTTAATGTTTTAACAATTGGAATTGCAGCACATACCGAAGCTTCATAACCAACTATCACCTTATTATCCCTTGCTGCATCGAATATTCCCTTCCCACGTTCTGCCAGTAAAGCTTTATTGGCAGTAACAAGATGTTTTTTGGATTTACATATGCTGATAGCAGTATTGTATATAAAATCATCACTGCCTCCGATTGTCTCCACAACAAGATCAATTTCATCCGAGCCTGTTATTTCATCTATATATTTAACTGCTTCCTGTCTTGTTAAATTTTTTCCTCCACCACAAAATAAATTTAATGGCAGGTCAAATTTTTTTAATGTGCTTTCCGGATTAAGCTCAACAATTTTTTTTAGTTCTATATTGCATGATGCCCTTGCTGATAATTCTTCTTTAAGTTCTGTCAGGATTTGGGCTACTCCTCCCCCGACTTTACCACAACCTAATATTGCAATATTTAAAGATTTCATAACCGTAACCAAGAATATATTATTATTAAAGTTCCTGCGGCAATTTAATAAAAAAAATGTTCACAAATTTTTTAAATATACTATCATTGTATATTTTTTAATTATAAACCGAAATTAAAGAATAAATAGACTTTAAACAATAATCCTGGAAAAAGTCAAACAATAAAAATATAATCGTCCCCATGAATAAAAAAAGACTTAAATTACTGGAACGTCAATTTGAAGCTTTAATAAAAAGGAAAAATGAGAAACAAAAGGATTATAACGGAATATATGAAAGATATAAATATCCGGTTCTTACCGCCGGTCATGTTCCCCTGCACTGGAGATATGACTTAAATCCGGAAACAAATCCCTATTGCATGGAGCGTATAGGAGTAAATTCAACTTTCAATGCCGGAGCCATCAAATTAAAAAACAAATATATTCTTATAGTGAGAGTTGAAGGCTGGGACAGGAAGTCTTATTTTGCCGTTGCTGAAAGTCCGAATGCTACAGATAATTTCCGTTTCTGGGAGAGGCCCATAACGATGCCTGAAACTGAAGATCCCGATATTAATGTATATGACATGAGACTAACCATGCATGAAGACGGATATATATACGGTATATTTTGTACGGAAAGGAAGGATCCTGAAGCTCCTGAGGGAGATACAAGTTCAGCCATTGCAAAGGCAGGAATAGTAAGGACAAGGGATCTTAAGAAATGGGAAAGGCTGCCCGATCTTGTTTCTGCTACCGGGCAACAAAGAAATGTTGTACTTCATCCTGAATTTATCAATAAAAAATATGCTATATATACAAGGCCCCAGGAAGGATTTATAAATGTAGGTAGCGGAGGGGGGATCGGACTGGGGTATATAGAAAATATGGAAAATCCTGTAGTTAAAAATGAAGTTATTATTAACGAAAAAGCCTATCATACTGTCTATGAGCTTAAAAATGGTTTGGGCCCTCCACCCGTAAAAACAAATGAGGGATGGCTTCATCTGGCTCACGGAGTTAGAAATACTGCTGCAGGATTAAGGTATGTCTTGTATATGTTTATGACCGGTTTAAAAGACATTTCAAAAATAATTTATTTTCCGGCAGGATATTTTATGGCTCCCGTTGATGAAGAGCGTGTCGGTGATGTATCAAATGTACTTTTCTCAAATGGATGGATCAGGGATGATAATGGTACAGTTTATATTTATTATGCTTCATCAGATACAAGGATGCACGTTGCAGAATCCAGTATTGAACGGCTTGTCGATTATGTTGAAAACACCCCGCCTGACGGCTTTCGGACAGGGAAATCTGTTGAAAATATCAATAATCTGATAGATAAAAATATAAACCTGTATAAAAAAAATTAAAATACTCTCTCAAATAGAAACCTGTAGTTAATGTTAGCAGATACCAATATTGAATCATTAAAAAACGATTTGCTGAAAGTCCTTAAAGAAAATATCCTTGAGTACTGGATAAAGAATGCTGTTGATGTTGAATATGGAGGATTTGCAGGTTATATCAGCTCAAATAACAAAGTAAATAAAAAAGCCAGCAAGGGCATAATCCTTAACACAAGAATATTATGGACCTTTTCTGCAGCAGCCAGATTTCTTAAAGACCCCTGGTACAGTAAATTAGCAGACCTGGCTTATAGCTACCTTAAAGAAAAATTTATTGATTACCAATATGGAGGTGTATTCTGGGAACTTGATTACAAAGGAACACCTTTAGTAAAGAAAAAACAGGTATATGCACAGGCTTTTGCGATATATGCATTGGCAGAATACTACATGATGAACAGAAAAACTGAAGTACTGGACCTGGCAAAAGAAATCTATTATCTTATAGAAAAGTACAGTTACGATTCACAATACGACGGGTATATTGAAGCTTTCAGTGAGGACTGGGATGATCTGGATGATGTTCGTCTGAGTGAAAAAGACAGAAATGCAAAAAAGACAATGAACACTCACCTGCATGTTCTCGAAGCATATACAAATTTATACAGGATATGGCCGGAAAAACAGCTATACAACTCATTGAAGAAAATAATTAATGTATTTATCAGCCATTTTGTTAATGACCATTATCACCTCAATCTTTTTTTTAATGAAAAATGGGAATTAACAGACAACATTATCTCATTTGGACATGATATTGAATTCTCCTGGCTTTTCACTGAAGCGGCTGAAGTTATTAGTGATCCCGGGCTTATTAATGAAACGAGGAATATCGCTGTGAAAATGACAGACACAGTGATTAATGAAGGTTTTGATCCTGACGGAGGAATTTTTTGTGAAAGAAACCCTGACTCATATGACCTGGATGCTGATAAACACTGGTGGGTGCAGGCAGAAGGTATGGTTGGGCTTGTCAATGCATATCAAATCACTAATAACAATTATTATCTTGAGAAGGCACTGGAACTATGGAAATTTATAAATTCCTTTATCATCGATCATAAACACGGAGAATGGTTCTGGAAAGTAAATATTAAGGGTATGCCTTACAGGGAAGATGAAAAAGCAGGCTTCTGGAAATGCCCTTACCATAATTCAAGAACATGCATAGAGGTAATAAACCGGTTGAAAGGTTAATTAATATGAAGTTATGGATTTAGTATAGGATCAGCCTTTATTTTATATTGATGCGTTCCGGTATTCTTATAAAAGAAAGGCTGTCCTTTTGAGACAGCCTTTCTTTAAAAACTAGCTGTTAAGGTATTTTCCGACATATGGGGATTTAACATCAGCAGGTCTCTGCAAGTGACCGGAAGGGCCTTCTCCCAGAAACTCAGAGAACCACGCCTCGTGCTGTATTTCTTCATTAAGAATAGCCAGAGCCAGTTCATAAGTCCTGTGGTCTTTGCCATGTGTCATATTACATATTTCATTGTACCCCCTGACAGCACAACGTTCAGCATCCACCAGTACTTTTAGTATTTCCTGAACATTGGTTGGATCACCAGGAAGATGAGCAGGCGGACATGCTGAAATATCGTGAAATTCATTCATGCTTTTGGGTAATTCACCTCCCAGCTCATATATTCGTGGGACCAGGGCCTCAAAGTGATTACGGTCTTCAATTCTTGCATCTTCTGCAATTGTTTTAAGACCTTCACCTTCCAATCCTATCAGGTTAACCCTCAGGATAGTATAATAATAGTATGTTGTCAATTCTGCAGATGCATTCTTGACCAGTAATTTAATCAGCTTATCTAAATCGACACCTGATTTTTCAACAATTTGACGAGCTACTTTTGCCATATTTTTATTTTTAAGATTAATACTGATTTTCTCATTCAAAAATATTTTATATATTTGTATAAATCAAATCAATATATTTTATATTTATATTGATTTTATCTATATATAATATTTATTATTATGACTATCAATCAATTAGAATATGTAATAGCAGTAGATAACTACCGGCACTTTGTTACTGCTGCTGAAAAATGTTATGTCACTCAGCCTACTTTAAGTATGCAGATTCAAAAACTTGAAGAAGAACTGGGAATATCAATTTTTAACAGGAGGATACAACCTGTTATTCCGACTAATACAGGTAAGGAAGTAATTGAACAGGCCAGAATTGTAATCAGGGAGTTTAATAAGATTAATGAAAAAGTAAAAATGTTAAAAAATGAGATAAAAGGACAACTGAAAGTTGGAATTATTCCTACACTTGCATCCTACCTCCTGCCCTTATTTGTGAAAAAATTCACAAAAAGTTATCCTGAAATCGAATTAATTGTCGATGAGTTTGTTTCAGAAGAAATTGTTCAGCTTCTCAGAAAGGATATGCTGGATGTCGGGATTTTATCCACTCCATTAAAAGAAACTGATATTATTGAAATACCTCTTTTCTATGAAAAGATTTTAATATTTATTGACAACCAGCATCAATTATCAACTAAGGAAAATATTAAGGTAAAAGAAATTCCGGTAAATGATTTATGGACTTTAAGCAATAAACATTGTTTCAATACTCAGGTTATTAACCTTTGTAAGAAAAATAAAAGCAGGGGGAAAAAACTAAATTTCACATACCAGAGCGGCTCATTTGAAAACTTAATGAAATTCTCTGAAATAACTCATCAGCTCACTCTTATACCGGAATTATTACTAACCAGTATTAATGAAGACAAAAGAAAAATGGTGAAAGAAATTATCGAACCTATACCAGCCAGAGAAATAGGCATTGTCGTGCACAAAAGTTTTGTTAAGGAACATATTATCAATATACTGAGAGAAGAAATTTTGCTTGGTATTCCTGATAAAATGAAAAATAAACAAGGACTGGAAATCATTGAATGGAGATAAATAATGTATAAAATCCTGAACCTTACTATGGGAATCATTGTTTATTATTGTAATTTTATATAGTACATTAAAGTAAATAAAATGAATTCAAAAACCAGTAAAAACATAGATCGCCGGATATTTCTAAAGACGTCTGCAACTGCTGCAGCCGGAATAAGTATACTTCCTTCTTTTTACAATTACAGATCAGCACCAAAAATAATGACCAGAGCTTTTGGACGGTTAAATCATGAAGTTACAACATTCGGACTTGGCGGGCAGGCATCTATTCAATGGACGCCAGATGATGTAGATCCTGTAGCCATAATATTAAAAGCTTTTAACAAAGGAGTAAATTATTTCGACACTTCAAATTTATATGGGCCCAGCCAGACTAATTATGGCAAAGCTTTTAAACATTTAAGTCTGATACCGGGCTTTGCCGGTTATAATGAGAATTTAAGGAAATCGATATTTCTTACTTCAAAAACGCATTTGAGAATTGCAAAAGGGAGTCCGGTAGCCGAAGGAGTAAATAACTGGTCAAACGGGCCAGAGGGGTCCCATACCGTTGATGATTTAAAACGCAGTTTATCTCAGATTTTTGGTGATGGTAAAGGTAACTATCCAAAGGGTGCATATCTTGATATGGTTTTAATTCACAGCGTTACCAGCCAGGCTGATGTGGATGCTGTATTTGAAGGGCTTGAAGATACAGATCCCAAATCTGAAAGAATAGGTGCTTTAGCTGCTTTGCGTGATTACAGGGACGGAACAAATTATACAGGTCTAAATCCCGGAGAAGAAAAGCTAATCAATCATATTGGTTTTTCAGGACATTATAATGCCGGGGTTATGATGGATATGATCCGCCGTGATAAATATGGTATACTGGATGGTTTGCTGGTCGCTATAAATGCCAACGACAAGTTGAATTTTAACATGCAAAATAATGTTATCCCTGTTGCAGCAGCAAAGAATATGGGAATTATTGGCATGAAGGTTTTTGCTGACGGAGCTATGTATTCAAAAGGTGCACACTGGTCAGGACAACCTTCTCATGTTGTAAGGCAAATCGGGAGTAAGGAGATGCCTTTTAAACCATTGATTGAATATTCTCTGACAACACCCGGAATCAGCACCTCCATAATAGGTATAGGCCAAATTTCTGATGATCCCTCTCAATGCCAGTTAAGTCAGAATATTGCTGCTTCACAGATTAAGCCAAATGGTTTAAGTGAATCAGAAAGGCTTGATATAGAAAGATTAGCTAATCGTATAAAAGAAGGGAAGACAAATTATTTCCAGATGGAAGAAGGTGGTTTAACTGCTCCGCAAAATATTAAAATAAAAATACTGAACAGCCAGGAAGTACTGGTAACCTGGAATACGGCATATGCAGGAGATAATCCTATTGATCATTATGAAGTATGGAGAAAAAATAATAAAATAGGCCAGGTGGAACACCAACCCCAGATATCTTCAGAACCGTTTCAATTTATAGATAATGTTAAAGAAATAACCAAACATGAGTATAAAATTGTTACGGTAGACAAAAAAGGCAGAAAGGTGGAGGGGGGTAGTGTCCTTATTTGATTTATGATTGAATATTAATGACTTACGATTTAAGGGAGCTGTCCCCTTTTATGTCCCTTTATATATAATTATTTTATAAGGATAGGTTGAGTTATATAAGTATGATTAGAATATATAATATTAATGTAATATATGCCTTTATATAAGTTTAACAAATTCAATTTTAGTACAGAATTATGATTATTATGTAAGTCGTTCATTTTAAAAACAATCAGACCTGACAGATTTATTATTTCAATAGCTTCTATGCGGGATTCGGCATCAACATATATAAATAACTCGCCATTGGATGGATTAGGATAGATTATAAGTTGTTTTTTTGTCCTAAAACTTTGATTAAGATTTGCTGTATTTTTTAATATATCCACGGGAACATAGTCTATTGAATTACTTTCATCATTGGATCTGGCTATAACAATTACTATACCTTCAGAAATTGCCAATAAATTGCCAAGTGAGTCAATTATTGCTTCACCTGTAAAATTTGAAATACGCCATGTAATAATTGTGTCTGATGCGTCTTCCGGATATATATTAACTGCCAATTGTAATGTATTGTCTTCATAGACTGTTAATAATCCTGTAGGACTGTATATAGACACACTGTCCACGTGAATAACTGATTCGATAATTCTTATTAAAACTGAGTCTCTAGCGTTTGGATTATCTTCAGATATTACTTTAATCCGGACATCACCTTGTGCAATTGCACTTACTAAACCAGAAAAATCAACAATTGCTTGACCTGTTATATTTTCTGCTTTCCATTCAACTTTTTTGTCGGTAGCATCTTGCGGTAAAACATTAACATCTAATTGTAATGTGCTATCTTCATAAACCGTTAATAATTCTGTAGGATTGTATATAGATATACTGTCTACGTGAATAACTGATTCGATAATTCTTATTAAAACTGAGTCTCTAGCGTTTGGATTATCTTCAGATATTACCTTAATCCGCACATCACCCTGTGCAATTGCACTTACCAAACCAGAAAAATCAACAATTGCCTGACCTGTTATATTTTCTGCTTTCCACTCAACTTTTTTGTTGGTAGCATTTTGCGGTAAAACATTAACATCTAATTGTAATGAGTTGTTTTCTGTAAGAACCATTGTATCATTTTCATTGACAATTGAAATTTGAGAAACAGGAATGATATCATTATTCCATCCAGCAAGCTTTGCCCACAAATACCAGCATGCAATACCTTTCTTCACACAATTCAGGCTTATGGAATGAGCACAGGATCCGCAAATCTGGGAAATTTGAGTAAGTTCATGATCAGGATTATTTGCCAGCCAGTTATTTGCCCAGTTCATTATGTCTCCGTCAGGATTGACATAATCACAATGATCATCACAATAATATTCCTGATAATTTGTATCGCAATTAGGACTATATTTTTCAATATCCGCAAAATCAAAAAGTATTTTATTGTATGTATCACAATGCTCTCTTATCTGCTGATTTGCCTCAAATAAACTGCCGGTAGGACCCCCGCCTTCCAGGTGCCCTGTCATATATACAAACTTCACATCAGGATATTCATCTTCAAGCTGTTCCATTGGCAATAAATAATGCTCTAAAAGATCAACATCATTTACCTGCCCGCACCATGACCACATAATTACATTACATTCCGGGAACGAGTCAAGATATACCCTTGTTTTATCATCCCATCCGCTATAACCAACATCATGGTCAAGATAACCTTCATCATAACTAGATCCTTCAAACAAGTGTAATTCACCATCACCACCAGTGTGACTCCAGTTAAATGTGCCATCAGAATAATAAGATTCAATAGCATTCATTCCTGAAGTAAGCTGACTCCCATGTGAAGTATGGCCATAACCAATAAATAATTTGGCCTTTGCACTTTCAATCCACTCAATTGGAATTTCTGAAAGATCAATACAGTTATGATCAATAATAATGGGCTTCTGGGCTCTTAATAAAATTGATGAACCAATAATTAAAAACATGAAAATTTTTCTCATTTTACTGAATTTCTAGAGGCAACAGCGGCCTTTTCAGGGCGCTGTCGCCTTATGAATTATTATACAGTACAGTATAATAATAATTCCCTGGAAAAGTTTGCCAATAGCAGCCTTGCCTGACTGCTTAATTTCCCAGTCCTGTTATAAACTTTTTACAAGATATAAAATATTATTTTATTTCTACTGATAATAAATAAGTTTACAGAAAAAACTTTATCCGAGACTTTTTTTTACTTTGATGGTATTATTTACAGATGCTTAATCTTTTTGCTGTGAAAGAATTATCAGATGAAATTTTAATGTATAAAGTTAAGTTAGATAATCTTGATTGTATGACACAGCTTTTTAATAAATATAATAATCAGATTCTCAACTATTTTTTTTATTTAACCGGCAAAATGGAGGATAGTAAGGACCTTACCCAGGAAGTGTTTTTACGTTTAATAAAATACAGGAAATCATTTAACCAGCAAAAAAGTTTTAAACCGTGGTTATATCAAATAGCAAAGAATACTCTTATTAATTACTCCAATTCAAATCAACACAATGTTATAGACTTTGATAACATTAATTATCAGGAAATAATACAATTGGAAAATGACAACAATAATAGTAAAAAAGATAATTTACTATATGAATCTATTTCAAAACTTCCGTTTGAATATAAGGAAATAATAGTCCTTAGTAAATTCCAGGGATTAAAGTACAAGCAAATAGCGGAACTTTTTTCAACAACAGAAGCCGCAATAAAGAATAAAATACTAAGGGCAATGTATAAGCTTAGAGAAATTTATTTTAAAACTGAAAAAAATATTTAACTATGAATTGCGCTGATATAAAAGCTATGTTTATAGATTACATAGATAATAATCTGGACAATACATCAAAACTTGAGCTTGAAAAGCATATTAAAAAATGTAAAGAATGTTCAGGAAAACTTTCACAAATAAAACTCCTGAACGAAAAAGTATTGAAAGTCAGGAAGGTTGGAACACCTGCCTCATTATTTGAAAATTTTATGTTTAATCTTGAAAATGAAAAGAATAAACTTAATAACCGGATGTTCGGGTCTTTTAATATGTCATGGCTAAAAATTGCTGCCAGCATATTAATTTTTATTATTGGTTCCCTTTTCGGTGTCTTACTTACAAAAAGTTACCTGGTAAATACTAAAGTTAAAGATCTGGAGAATGAGATTGGAAAGCTCAAACAAGTTGTTGCCGTAACAATGTTTGGTGAGCATACTACCAGTGAAAAGATTAAAGCTTTGAATTATTCGGGTGAAAACAGGCAGGCTAATCAAAATTTTGTAAAAGCACTTGCATATGCACTCCATAACGATGACAATGTCAATGTCAGGCTTGCAGCTGCTAAAGCCTTATTCAGATATAAAGATGTTGAAGAGGTAAATGAATTACTTATACAATCACTTAATGAACAAAACGAGCCGATGGTTCAGATTGTTCTAATTAAGTTTCTGGTCGATAATAAAGAAAAAGAAGCAGTCGAAAGTCTGAAGTATTTGATCGACAATGATGAGACGAACATTGTTGTAAAACAATATGCTGAAAAGGGCCTGCAAATACTGCTATAAACCAGTATAATTATTTGCTGGCTAAATTTCTGTCAAATTTTAAAAGTATAAGAAATGAAACCAAAATATTTAGTTATTCTAGTACTGCTTATTCCATTATATTCTTCATCACAAAGGCTGGAAAAAGAAATTGCCGGAACTGAAAAAGTAAGTATTAATGATATATATGGCGACCTGGTAATATCCGGGAATAGCACACAGCAAATTAAAATTGCCATTACAGGACATAAAATTATTCCGGAAACAACCAATAGCTATCAGCCGGAGCAATATAAAAATGATAATACTCAATTAGGATTACATTTTGAGAATAAGAATGGTGAATTAAAAATATTTGCTGCCAATAAACAAGCGCAATTTAATAACTACAGGATAAGTATCCCCAAACAGGTAAGGATTGAAATAAGAAATAAATTTCTATCAAAAGCTACTGATCTCTCATATGAAGAAAATGACAGCCTCTATGATGAATTTATGAACAATATCAACATCAGAGATTTCAAAAATGAAATTGATATTAATGTTTTCGCGTCCAATATCAAGATAAATAATGTTACCGGTCCATTAATTATGGGAACATTTTTCGGCAACTATGATATTGAATTTTCTAAATTAAATCAGGACAATCCAAGCTCACTTGAATTATTTTACGGTACAGCAAGAGTGACTCTTCCTTACGACACAAAATGCGTGGTGTCATTAACTGCCGAATCGGGTAATATTCAAACGGACTTTACTATAAAAAAAGCATCGGTCAAATCAGCAAATTTAAAAATTGAAAAAAACAGGATTCATGGTATTATTTTTAAGAAATACTACAATGCTGAAATAGAAGGAATAATTAATAAAAAAGGGACACAGCTGAATATTACTGTATATAATGGGAGTATAAAATTGATAAGAAAAGACTATACCAGCCTACCGGTTTATTTGTATACAGACTAAAAATTTATACCTGCTGGTTTTGAAGGCTATGCCGTTGTTATAAATTACTCTTCTATCACAGTATTGCTTATGAATGCAATTTTTTTACTGTCAGGTGACCAGCTTGGCACGTTAATGGTACCCTGTCCGCCATAAACATATGCAATTATCTTTGGTTTGCCACCATCTGCAGGCATCAAACGTATATAAACATGTTTGTAAAAGGGATGATCATCTGATTTCACTTCTGAGGAAAATGATAAAAGGACAATCCATTTCCCATCAGGTGAAATATGCGGGAACCAGTCATTCAGTTCATCAAAAGTCACCTGCTCCTGCTCATTGCCGTCAGGATACATTCTCCAGATTTGCATTGTTCCTGTACGGTCGGAGTTAAAATAAATGTATTTTCCGTCAGGACTGTATTCCGAGCCATCATCCAGTCCGGTTGCTGTGGTAAGACGAATTTCCTGTTTTTCGGTTCTCGAAATTTTATAAATATCGTAATTACCATTTCTTCCTCCGGTATATAGTAAATATTCGCCATCAGGGGACCAACCATGCAGATAAGAAGGTCCTGATATTGTGATCCTTTCAGGTTTTCCTCCCTCTAAAGGCAATGTGTAGACAATTGAGTTATTTGCGTCTTCCTTGCTATGATGACTAATTCCCAATAATTTACCATCAAATGATAAAACATGATCATTATTATTGTTATTTGCGAAATCAGTATTTATTTGCTGTATTGTTTTGTTTTGAATATCAAAACCAAAAAGCAGCCCTTTGCTGTTATAAATCAATCTTTTCCCGTCATTTGTCCAGTTGGGTGCCTGCAGAGAAAAGGGTGAGCTATATAATACTTTTCTCAATCCGGTCTCTATATCCATAATTTCGATATTACTTCCAATATAATCCGTGTAAGGTATAAAATCTTCATCTGCGGGAATAATAAGTCTGACATTATTAAACACAGCCTCTTCGAGCACATCTGCATTATGAGAACAGATGAATAATCCGGCAAATACTTCATCATTAAGTTTTATACTGGTAATCTGAATAGTCTCAAATGGTTCTCCAAAGGTTGCTACAGACATTACAAAGGTGTCTCCTTTTCTTTCAATCTGAATAATATCAGGATATGCAGACTTTGATTTTGTTTCTTCAGTAATATTCCCGGTTGTTTTCCGGTACTGAAGTGAGGTCAGACCGTCACCATGAACCACAGCACTTATATGTGCAGCATTGGTTGTCAGACTGTCGCGAATCATCAGCCCTATCTTTCTGTGCTCATGCACACCTTCTCCGATAAACCTCACCCTGGCGCGCATAATAAAATTACCTTTTATACTTTTCCATAAAAAATGAAATTCATCTTTATCGAACCATACATTTGAACCTGAACCCTGCAACCTGTATTCCTGTCTTTCCTGATTGTAATCCACACTACCTGACAATTGGGGATTACCAATATCGGTGTTGCCTTCAAAAATACCTGGTGTTGAACCTTTAGAATATTTTATGCCTGCAATTAAGGCCAAAAAGATAAAAGATATAATTAATACATTTATGAGTTTGTCTGTTTCTCTTGTCATTTTTGATGTGAGTTGTTATAAAGCTGGTAATAAAATATTATTTTTAGTCTAAAATAAAAAACTTCCAAATCATAATTCAGAATATCATATTCTTTAGCTTAGATTCTATTGTAATACTCAACAAATATTAAAATAATAAATAAAACAAAATAATATTTTATTGTAATTATTAATATTGATTTGTTTATTAAATGAATTAATTATATTCGCACGAATTTAACAGGTGTAGTCATGAACAGTACAGAATATAATAATATCAAACTGAAAAAAATATATGATGTTGCTGCTGAGTTAGGTCTGGACAGTGATTCTATCCTGCCCCATGGTCATTATATAGCAAAAGTACCTATAAGTCATCTTCAAAGCCGGATAAACCAGGATGACGGCAAACTGATTTTAGTAACTGCAATGACTCCTACCCCACAGGGGGAAGGAAAGACTACCACTACTATAGGTCTGGGTGATGCATTACGCCAGCTGGGCAATAAGACTTCAATTTGCTTAAGGGAACCTTCATTAGGACCTTATTTCGGCATTAAGGGGGGGGGTACAGGTGCCGGAGCTTCCCAGGTGATGCCTGCTGAAGATATAAACCTGCATTTTGTTGGTGATATGTATTCAGTCAGCAAAGCAAATAATTTGTTGTCTGCGATGATAGACAATCATTTACAACACGGAAATGAACTGGGAATTGATCCGAGAAGAATTATTTGGAGACGGGTTATTGATTTGAATGACAGAGCATTGAGAGAAATATTTATCGGTCTGGGAGGAGTAAAGCATGGTGTCCCCAGGCAGGACGGATTTAATATAACACCTGCCTCTGAAGTTATGGCAATGCTATGCCTTGCCAAGGATTTTAAAGATTTAGGCCAAAGATTAGCAAGAACGGTTGTTGCTTTCACATTTAAAGGTGAACCTGTATATGCAAAAGATATTCAGGCTGAAGGAGCAATGCAGATTTTATTGCGTGACACAATTCACCCTAATATTGTTCAGACAATTGAAGGCACACCCGCATTTGTCCATGCCGGTCCGTTTGCAAACATAGCCCAAGGAACAAACAGTGCAATTGCAACAAGAATGGCCCTTAAATTTAGTGACTATGTTGTTACTGAAGCAGGTTTTGGGTCTGATCTGGGCGCTGAAAAATTTTTTCATATAAAATGCCGGGTGACGGGGATTAATACCAATGCAGTTGTAATTGTTGCCACGATAAAAGCACTTAAGCATCATGGCGGATTAACAAAAGACACAGGGTTCGGCAATCTGGATAAGCATGTTGAAAATATAAGACTATTCGGACTGGAGCCGGTTATTGCCATAAACCGGTTTACTGATGATACTGATGATGAACTTAAAACCGTTGTTAACTATTACGAAAAACAGGGTATAAAAGCTGTAGTTGCCGAGCATTATGAAAAAGGCGGAAAAGGTGCGATAGAATTGGCAAAAGCTGTAATTCATTCTATTGAATTGAATAAGGGCAAAAAGATCAATTACCTGTATCCTCTTGAGGCCCCGGTGAAAGAAAAAATAGAAACAATCGCCAAATCCATATATGGTGCTGATGGTGTGGATTATAATATGAAAGCAGAAACAGACATGGACCTTATTTTAAAACACGGATATGACAACTTACCTATATGTATTGCCAAGACGCCCAAGTCATTATCAGATAATGCTAAATTGCTTGGCAGGCCAAAAGGATTTAGGATCACTGTTAATGAAGCCCGTATTTCAGCTGGTGCAGGATTTATTGTAATAATTTGCGGAAATATCATGACCATGCCAGGCTTACCCAAATTTCCGGCAGCAATAAGGATAAAGGTATTGCCAGATGGCAAGGCTGTAGGTCTATCCTAGTACATGCCGATCTGATACCTTAATCAACCTTCTGTTCCTTTAAGATTATTAAAACCCAAAATAATTTCTGGCGTTGTAATAGCAAATATTTTCGACCATCTGACCTAACAGTTTCGGCTCGTATGGAAGGAATCCTTCTTCCACATCATTTCCTATAAGGTTGCATAATATTCTTCTGAAATATTCATGACGCGGATAGGAAAGGAAGCTTCTTGAATCTGTTAGCATTCCAACGAACCTGCTTAACAGTCCGAGATTTGAAAGTGAATTCATTTGCTTTTCCATACCATCTTTCTGATCAAGAAACCACCAGCCGGAACCAAACTGCATCTTGCCAGGTATACTGCCATCCTGAAAATTCCCTATCATTGTTGCAATAAGGTCGTTATCTCTGGGATTAAGGTTATATATGATGGTCTTTGTCAGTTTATTTACAGTATCTAATTTGTCAAAAAATTTTGACATAGCTGTGCCGACCTTATAATCTCCTATGGAATCAAATCCGGTATCGGGGCCAAGCTGTTTGAATAGCCGTGTATTATTATTACGCATTGCACCGTAATGAAATTGCTGCACCCAGCCTTTTTCATGATCCATAACTCCAGATTCATAAAGCATTGCGGATTTGAACTTAAGGATTTCTTCCATGGAGAGAGACTTGCCGCCTCTTACTTTATCAAATATTGCACTAATTTCATGTTCTGTATATTCCTCGGCATAGAGGGTTTCAACGCCGTGATCGGACAGTCTACAACCGTTTTCTGCAAAGAAATCATGTCGTTTTCTCAGGGCCATAAGCAGCCGATCATAGTTTGATATATCAGTATCAGATGCTTCTGCCAGCTTATTTATGTAATTGTTATAAGAATCCGGATTATCAACCATCATTGCTTTATCAGGCCGCCATGCCGGTAATACTTTAATCTCAAAACCATCATCCCTGATTTTATTATGGTATTCCAGACTATCAGCCGGATCATCAGTAGTGCATACCACCTCAACCTTCATCATTCGCATAAGATTTCTCACCGAGTAATTATCTGACTTAAGCTTATCGGCAGTCTCCTCATAAATCTGTCTGGCAGTTGCAGGGCTAAGAATTTTATGGATCCCGAAGTACCTTTGTAACTCCATGTGTGTCCAGTGATACAAAGGATTTCTCAAAGTATAGGGAACCGTTTCCGCCCATTTTTCAAATTTTTCCCGGTCAGATGCATCACCTGTGCAAAATCTCTCATCAACACCATTTGTACGCATTGCACGCCATTTGTAATGATCTCCGTATAGCCATATCTGTGTGATATTATCATATTTTTTGTCTTCTGCTATTTCCCGGGGAATAAGATGACAATGGTAGTCAATTATAGGTAACTCTTCAGCATGGTTATGAAATAAATCCTTAGCAGTTTTTGTCTGCAATACAAAATCCTTATCCATAAACTTTTTCATATTCTGCATTTTTTATGTTAGGAAATTATAAACCGAATAATATTTTGATATGTCTGTCATATATATTTTCTGTTACCTGCTGACCTACTATATCAGCATATTTTTTCAGCATACCTGTATATTCGACGCCAAATTCTGCGGCTATTTTATAGCCAACATGGATTAGCTGCCTGAAATTAGGATTATAGTCATGGTGCCCCTTTACATGTCTGAGTGTACCGGCAAATTTTTGTCCATCCCACCCCTGAACATCACCAGGAGCTGGTAAGCCTGCTATTTTAATATCTATAACTGTTGCATAGGGTCCGCATAATTCATCCATTCTGCCGAATCCTTTTGCATATATGGATTTTGCAAGCTTCAGAGCATCACCACCTGCAAGAGCTAATCCTATTACTTCTTCGAGCCATGTTGTACCTGCGGTTTTTACATGAATTCCTTTGTTATATTTCTTAATGAGCTTGCCCATTACGGGATAAATGGCAAATTTATCACTTCCTGAGTGAACACTTAGTTTAAGGTTCTCAGGTAAGTTAAACTCTTTAATTGAAAAATCAATAACCAGCAAATCTTCTTCAAATTCTTTTGCAAACTGGTTAATATCACCGACATAATCGACACCTTTGTTAAATCTGCCCGTAAATTTAGGGGCAATGGTTTGTGCAGGGACACCATGCTGGGCCAACGCACTAAGTATAAAAAACATTTCAACAGGTGATTGTGCTTCTTCGACCTCATCCATTGAAACCTCAGGTACAAAATTATCAGCACCCTTCTTTTCCGCTATATAATTATAGATTTTACTTGCTTCCTTTGCAGCAAATAAAAATTTATTGCCAATTTCCTTCAGGGTATTTTCACTAACATCAAAGGGATGGTCAATTCCAGGGATATTTAATTTGCCCAGGTATTTTTTATTATTTTCGATAAATTCTGAAATTTCTTCACCTGTAGATGTTTTTCCGATATAATCGGCCACATCAAGAGTAAAAAAATCCGAGCTGTCAAGAAATCTGTCAACAGTAGACAGATTGATATGGTCAGCATCAACAAAATAATCATCTTTCCATCCAAGCGCCTTAACTGCATTATCGGCTTCAGCCCTTGTATCAGAAGGCTCTGAATGGATAATTGTATGCTCACGGTTTGATTTATTCCATACCGGCGTTATATCTATACCGGCATCTTTTGCTTTTATTATGGCTTTTAGCTGTGCTTCACCCTGGTTTGCAAAGCGATCGCCAATTCCGAACGAGTACTTTTTGATTTTCATAGATTTATATATTTTTTAGATTATAATTATTATTCAATATTGGTTTATACCTGAAAAGAAAAAAAAACTCCCATTCAGGGAGTTTTTTATATTAACAAATATTTTAAATATCAACTCTTTTCATACCCGGGGCAATTATTCCATACATTATCCATGCAACAATATATGCTAAACCGCAAATTGAAAATAGAATGAGATATCCTGTCTGTATACTACCCTGCTTTTCCCAGAAATCTAAAATATTACCTGCGAATGATGCAATTAATGCTCCTCCAACAGCGCCTGCCATGCCGCCAATGCCGGTAACCGAACCAACAGCCTTCTTGGGAAACATATCGGAAACAGTGGTAAATATGTTTGCTGACCACGCCTGGTGTGCTGATGCTGCAAGGCTGATTAATGCAATTGCAACCCAGAAGTTGATACCCTTTACCTGTACAAATATAATTGGCACTACCAGAAGTGCAAATATAAGCATGGTTGTTGAACGCGCTTTATTAGCTTTCCAGCCAATCTTCATAAAATTACCTGAAACCCAGCCTCCGAATATGCTTCCGAAGGTTGATGCCGTGTATATAATTGCTATTGGTAAGCCGAATCTACTAAATTGTCCCATACCTACACCTTTCACCTTTTCAAGCCAGTTTGGTATCCAGTATAAATAAAACCACCAGACAGGATCAGTCAAAAATTTTCCAACAAAGAAAGCCCATGTTTGTCTGTATCTTAATAATTTAAACCATGATATCTGTGTTTTTTCTTCCGGTTCACTATCACTTAATATGTATTCATGTTCCTTTTTGGATAATTTCTTATGTTTCTCGGGAATTTCATAAATCGTTAACCAGAAAATCAACCATATTAAACCTATGGCTCCTGTAAGTATGAAAGCCCACTGCCATCCCCATTTTATAGCTATCACAGGGACAGCCAGCGGTGCTATAACTGCTCCCACGTTAGCTCCTGAATTAAATATTCCGGTTGCCAGTGCCCTTTCTCTTTTAGGAAACCATTCTGCAGTTGTTTTAATTGCTGCGGGAAAGTTACCGGCCTCAGTAATCCCTAAGGCTCCCCTGGCTATGCCAAATCCCAGTGGGCCTGTTGCAAGCGCATGACCAATTGCAGCGAAACTCCATCCGAACAATGCTATAGCATAACCGATTTTAGTACCCAGCCAGTCCATTACTCTTCCGGCAATAAGCATGCCTATTGCGTAAAACATGGTAAAAGCCATAATAATATAACCATACTGCAGTTCACCAATACCTAATTTTGTTTCCAGTTCGCCTTTCAGTATTCCAATTACCTGACGGTCAAGATAATTGATTGTTGTAGCAAAGAAAATTAATGCACAAATTGTCCATCGATATCTGCCAATTTTTTGCATTACCTGATTCATAATTTTGATTTTTAAAGTTGTTAGTATTAATTATTTATTTTATGCTTTTTATAATCCGGATTGCCTGATTTACTTTTTCTTCAAGCTTTTTAAAGTCTTTTTCCTTAATAATTTCTTTAGTGATTAATTTCGAACCCATACCTACGCAACATGCTCCTGCCTTGAACCATGCCGAAAGACTTTCTTCAGTTGGTTCAACGCCGCCTGTAGGCATTAAGTCTGTCCACGGGCAAGGTCCTTTAACTGCTGAAACAAAACCAGGCCCTCCTACTTCCTTTCCCGGAAATATTTTAATTATTTCAGCTCCAAGCTCTTCAGCTTTTGAGATCTCTGAAACGGACCCGCAACCGGGAGACCATGATATTTTTCGCCTGTTACAGATTTTTGCCATCTCCTCGTTTAATACAGGAGACACAATAAAGTTGGCCCCAAGCTGGATATATAATGAGGCAGTGGCAGGATCTATTATTGAACCAACACCCATTATTAAACCAGGAATTTCCTTAATAACATATTTATTTAAGACTGAAAAAACTTCATGTGCAAAATCACCCCTGTTAGTGAATTCAAAAACTCTTGCTCCCCCGCTGTAACATGCCTTAACAACTTTCTTGCATATTTCAACATCAGAATTATAAAAGACAGGTACTAGTCCTGTTTCTTTCATTTTAAGTACTACATCAATTCTGGAGAAATTTGCCATTATTTATAGTTTTTTGGTTATTTATTATTATCAGGCTTATATGATTTTTTATCATCTTGACACCCTTCCTGATGCATCACCTGCCATTAGTTTTTCAACTTCACCAACAGTTACTAAATTATAATCACCTTCGATTGTGTGTTTCAGACAGGATGCAGCAACTGCGAAATTTAATGCTCTTTGATCATCTCCTGTATATGTCATTAATCCGTATATCAGGCCTCCCATAAAAGAATCACCCCCTCCTACCCTGTCAACGATATGTGTTATATCGTACTGCGGTGCTTCAAAAAGGGTTTCTCCATCGTATAATACACCTGACCATGTATTATGGCTTGCACTTATTGAGCCCCTTAATGTTATGATAACTTTTTTTGCTCTGGGAAATCTATCCATTAATTGCTGACAAACAGATTTATAGGCCTGAGCAGTGACATTGCCTTTTGTAACATCTATACCTTCCGGTTTAATATTAAAAACCATCTCTGCATCTTCTTCATTACCTAAAATAATATCACAACCTTCAACCAGATTCTTCATTATTTCCGAAGGTTTTTTCCCGTATTTCCATAGTTTTTTTCTGTAGTTCAGATCACATGAAACTGTTAATCCGAGTTTATTCGCTGTCTGTATAGCCTCAAGACATACATCGGCAGTACCTTGTGCTATGGCTGGTGTTATGCCTGTCCAGTGAAACCATCCTGCATCCTTAAACACCTCTTCCCATTTGATAATTCCTGGTTCTATCCGTGAAATTGCTGAATTGGAGCGATCATATATGACTTTACTGGCACGACTAATTGCACCTGTTTCCAAAAAATATATTCCAAGTCTTTCGCCTCCAAAAATAATATGCCTTGTGCCAACGTTGTGTTTTCTTAAGGTCATCAATGCACAGTTCCCGATATCATTCTCCGGCAGGAGAGTAATAAATTCAACCGGTATTCCATAATTGGCAAGTGATATGGCTACATTTGCTTCGCCGCCGCCATAAATAACATTAAAGCTATCACATTGTGAAAATCTTTTAAATCCAGGTGTTGATAACCTGAGCATTATCTCTCCAAATGTGATAATTTTTTTATGCATTAGTTAAAAATAATTTTATAGAGCCAAATAAACTCAGAAGAATTTATTTCAAATATAAAAAACTTGTGCAATCGATTGAAATATTTTTGGAATATTTTTAACTTTATCATGTTAAAAATTATAAAACCCGGCAATTAAAATAATGATATTTATTGGTTTTATAAAGGAAAAACACCAATAAATATTTTAATACCTACTCTCATAAATGAAAAGTACGCATGTTACAATACATGATATTGCGAGAATACTAAAGATATCAGCATCAACTGTTTCAAGAGCCTTAAGTGACCATCCCCGGATAAGTATTGATACGAAAAAAAGGGTTAGGGCACTGGCAAAAAAAATAAATTATCAGCCTAACATTGTTGCATCGAATTTAAGGATCGGCAAAACAAATACTGTTGGTATTGTAGTTCCAAGGATAAACAGAAATTTCTTCTCCAATGTTATTGGAGGTTTTGAGGTTATCGTCAGCAATGCAGGCTACAGAATGATGATTACGCAGACTAACGAAGACTATAATAAAGAAGTTGAAAATATTAAAGCCTTAATAAATGCCCGGGTTGACGGTATAATAATATCGTTATCTGCTGATACAAAAAATTATAATCATCTTAAGCTGGTGCAAAGGAATGGAATAGCTTTAATATTTTTCGACAGGGTTACTGATAATATAGAGTCCAGCAAAGTTATTATAGATGATCTGGGAGGATCCTATAATGCAGTCAACCATCTTATTTCACAGGGATGTAAAAAAATTGCGCATTTTTCTGGTCCTGAACATATTAACATTTACTCAAACAGGATGAAGGGATATTTAAATGCTTTGAAAGACAATAACATTGATATTAAAGATTATTTAATAATTAATAATGTTCTTACAAAAGACAAGGGATTTTCTGCATGCAAACATCTAATGAATCTTAAAAATAAGCCCGATGCCATTTTTGCTGCCAGTGATTACTCTGCATTGGGCGCAATGATGTATCTTAAGGAAAATAATTATAAAATACCTGAAGATGTTGCTCTTGTCGGATTTGCAAATGAACCATTTACCGGATTGCTTGAACCGGGATTAACTTCTGTGGATCAACACAGTAATGAAATAGGTATTGAAGTTGCAAAACTTTTTCTGGACGAAGTGCAACATGGCGAAGTCGGCACTATATGCAGGGATGTTATAATAAAACCTGATTTGATAATCAGAAAATCTTCATTAAAAAAGATATAATTCTGGATTATGTTTATTAAAAGTATTAATTTTATACAATCGATTGCATTAAAAAATTCATTTTAATAAAATAATAACACTAACACTAAAAAATAAATATTATGGCTATTAAATTCGAAGAGCGATTTGCAGTTCATTTTGAAGACTTTAAAGCTTATGATACCACAAAAATCAGGGATAATTTTCTGATTAGCAATATAATGGAACCCGGCTCCATAAATTTAACCTATTCACATTATGACAGGCTGATAGTCGGAGGAGCAGTCCCTGTAAAAAATAGTCTGAAGCTTGAAACTATTGATGCTTTAAAATCTGATTTCTTTCTTTTCAGAAGGGAGTTAGGAATAATAAATGTGGGAGGTGAAGGAACAGTTGTAGCTGATGGTACTGAATATACATTAAAATATAAGGAGGCTTTATATCTGGGGAAAGGCACAAAAGACGTTAAGTTTAAAAGTAAAAACTCTGAAAAACCTGCACATTTTTATCTCAACTCTGCTCCTGCACATAAAGAATATCCTGCCAGGCATATAACACTGGCAAAAGCCGAAATAGTTGATCTGGGTTCATTGCAGGCATCAAATGAAAGGAGAATTAATAAATTACTGGTAAACAGTAACCTGGATATTTGCCAGCTTCAAATGGGAATGACGGAGCTTAAAACAGGCAGTGTATGGAATACCATGCCCGTACATACACACTCAAGAAGAATGGAGGCTTATTTTTATTTTGAAGTTCCTGAAAATCAAGCAATATGTCATTTCATGGGACAGCCTAATGAAACACGTCATATATGGCTTACCAACGAACAGGCAGTATTATCACCTCCATGGTCAATTCATGCAGCAGCCGGAACCTCCAATTATGTATTTATCTGGGGGATGGCAGGCGAAAATCTTGATTATGGAGATATGGACGTTCGTCAACCCAATGAATTAATGTAATTTGAGTGTTCTATTGTTCTATTGCTTTACTGTTAATAACTCAATAAACAAATAAATAATGTCTGTAAAATTATTCGATCTCTCAGGTAAAATTGCTCTTGTTACAGGAGGCACGCATGGTCTGGGAATGGCTATTGCGACCGGACTTGCAAATGCCGGGGCTGAAATTGTTATAAATGATATTTTCCCTGAAAAGCTGGAAAATGCAAAAAAGGAATATGCTGCAAAAGGTATTGATGTAGCAACCTATCTGTTTGATGTCACTGATGAAAAAGCAGTGGATAAATACATCGGGAGGATTGAAAAAGAGGTTGGGCCAATAGATATCCTGGTAAACAATGCAGGAATAATTAAAAGGACTCCTCTGCTTGAAATGGAAGTAAATGACTTTGAGCAGGTATTAAAAATTGATGTTACCGGACCGTTCATTATGTCTAAAAGAGTTGTAAAAAGTATGGTCGCCCGGAAATCAGGCGGGAAAGTTATAAATATGTGCTCTATGATGAGTGAAGTCGGGAGGCATAGTGTGGGGGCTTATGCTGCAGCCAAAGGAGGCCTTAAAATGTTAACAAAAAATATGGCTACTGAATGGGCAAAATATAACATTCAGGTAAATGGCATTGGACCGGGTTACTTTGCTACAGCACAAACCGCACCTATCAGGGAAGGAGGACACCCCTTTAATGAGCTTATTATGACCCGTACCCCGGCAAACCGCTGGGGAGACCCTGATGAGCTGCAGGGAACAGCAATCTATTTAGCATCAAAAGCATCGGATTTTGTTACCGGAATTGTTGTTTATGTTGACGGAGGTATCCTTGCTACTTTAGGTAAAACAAAACTGGAGCAGTAATATCTATAAAATGAACAGCATCTCTCTTGTTAAATTACAATCTTCACATGAAAGGTTAGCTTAGCTTACTATAAGTCTGGCTAAGATTCTTTTTCATTATCAGGTATTTGTCATAATAATCCTGGTATATCTTGCTGTCAGCTGAGGGTTCAATTAACTGTTCATTATAATTAACAACATCTCTTACTTCATATGGATTGTTATACTCTCCTATTCCGTATAATGCAAATAAGGCGGCACCTAAAACAGTAGTTTCTTTTTGACCGATAAGCTTAACAGGAATCCCCATAACGTCTGCCCTTATCTGGTTCCATAATTTATTCTTAGAACCTCCTCCAACACAAATAATACTACCTGCTTTAAATTTCCCTGCTTCCTCCAGTAGTTCCAGGCTTTGCCTGGCTCTAAAGGATAGTGATTCAATGCAGGCCCTGAATATCTGTTCTCTTGTTGTATCCATAGAAATTCCCAGGATTGACCCCCTTCCTGAACCTGTCTCTGAAAAAAAATCAGGAAATAACATTGTTTCTTTACTACCTGCCGGAACTTTCAGCGCATCATTTGTCATAGTATCATAAACGTTATCATCCTGATCTGGACAATAAAACATTTTTTTTATCCACTCTACAATTCCGGATGAAACATACATAATACCTATGTTGTAAAGACCTTGTACTGCATCAAATTCTGTGGTTATGCCGCTGTTAAATGTTTTATTATCAGTACTGTATTCTTTTGAGCGTACCATTAATATTTCCCATGTCCCTGAGCTTAGTACAGGCTGGTTCTCCCTGGCACCGGACCCGAATATGGCAAATTGTGTATCGTGTCCTGCCAGCAATACCGGTGTCTTCACAGGAATGCCAGTCTCTTCCGAAGCTTTACCGGTTACCTTTCCGGCAATCTCTCCTGGTTTTGCCATCGGGCATAATTTACCAGGATCCACTCCTATACTGTTAAAAATAGCCTTTGAATAATTCTGTGAGTTCAAATCTGTCAGCATAGAGGTACCTGCCATTGTTGTATCATTTACCATCTCACCACTCAGGAAATAAATAAAAATGGACGGAATAAACAGGAATTTATGCATCGATTCAATTAGTTCAGGTTTATTTTCCTTAAACCATATAAGTTTATTAATGGTATTAAAACTATAAGGCTGAAGTCCGGTTATATTAAATAAATTCTCCAGAGGTATGTATTTACCTATATTATCCATCACTGGTTTTGTACGCTCACATTGCCATGAAATAACCGGATACAGAAGCTTACCTTCTTTTGATAAGGGAGCTCCGTCAACTCCAAAAGCAGTTACAGTTACTCCTGCGATTTTCTTTTTATCCACTTTCTTCAGAACTTCTCTTGTGGTATTTATAAGTTTTGACCAAATCTCATATACGTCCCAGATACAATAATTTTCATAAAGGGGATCTTTACTGGTATTGTTTGGAAGAGAATGCTGCGCCAGTATTATTCCCTTGTCACTTATAGCTACTGTCCGCACATTTGTAGCGCCACAGTCCATTACAAGAATTATTCTTTCAGTCATGCTACACTTTTAAAACCTGGTTTAATTGATTCGTTATTTGTAAAGTGGCCCAAAATTTTTGCAGGATCTGTAATCAGAGCCTTCGGGGTCCATTCCGAAAGCACTCCATGCACTGGGCCTGAATATTTTGTCTTTTTTCACATTGTGCATACAAACGGGAATGCGAAGCATTGAAGCCAGTGTGATCAGGTCTGCTCCAATATGCCCGTAGCTTATGGCTCCATGATTAGCTCCCCAGTTGGCCATCACCGAATATACATCTTTAAATGCTCCTTCACCTTTTAAATTAGGCACAAACCAGGTAGTAGGCCAGGTCATGTTAGTACGTTCGTCCAGTATGTCATGAATATTTTTTGGTATATCCACGCTATGTCCTTCAGCTATCTGAAGTACGGGACCCAGGCCTTTTATCAGATTAATTCTTGACATTGTTAAAGGCATACCTCCTGCAGTCAGGTATCTGGTTGAAAAACCTCCTCCCCTGAAATATTCTCTTATAGCTGGGCACCATTCTGTGGAATCGAGACATTTCTGTTTTTCTTCTTCAGTTATTTCCCAGTATGGTTTCATTACCGGATTTCCGAAGCTGTCTTTTTGTTGTCCTGTTCCATCCAGGGCAGCCGGTCCTGAATTAATAAGATGTATGATACCTTCTCCGGCTGAATCGGTGAGCTTTTTACCTGTGACCCTTTCAATGGCATCCGGACTCCAGTATGTTCTGACATCGGCAAATATCTGTGATGTATTTGTCAGCAGGTGTCCGAATAGCATAGCTGCTCCATTTAATGAATCATTTTCTGTAGCAACAATGAATGATTGTCTTATGCCATTCCAGTCAAATGACGAGTTAAGAATGGCCTCTGTAAAATCACCGTTTGGAAAATGGTCTGTCCACTGCCTCTGGCCCTGGAAACCGGATACAATAGCATTATGTCCCATTGCTTCTTCCCCGAATCCCAGGTCAGCGAGCTTTGGATTGCCGATCATAAGATCGCGTGCGATTATTGTCATTTTAACAACAAACTCCCACTCCCTGTCTTTTTCTGCCCTTGACACCTGATCTTTTGCAGGATTCTTATCAATACCTTCCTTGCAGTTTTCTTTCACCCACTTTAATGCCCGGTTATATTCATCCTTATCATAAATACCTTCATTTGTCCTTCTGATAAACTCGCTCATATCAACATATTCATTTCTCATTCCCAGGTAATCCTGAAAAAACTCTTCATTAACAATAGAGCCGGCAATACCCATAGACACAGATCCCATAGAAAGGTATGATTTTCCTTTCATGGCTGCTACGGCAAGTCCGGCCCTGGCAAATCTTAACAGTTTTTCCTGTACATCATAAGGAATTGTATTGTTATCACTGTCCTGGACATCCTTTCCGTAGATGCCGAATGCAGGAATTCCTTTCTGGTTATGTCCGGCCAGTGCAGCCGCAAGGTACACTGCCCCGGGCCGCTCAGTACCGTTAAAACCCCATATTGCTTTTGGTATATAAGGATTCATATCTATAGTTTCGCTGCCGTAACACCAGCAGGGGGTAACAGTTATTGAAACGCCAACGCCTTCCTTTTCAAATTTATCGGTTGCTGCAGCTGCCTCAGCCACCCCTCCAATACACGAATCAGCAATAATACATTCTACTATACTGCCATCAGCGTGCTTCAGACTTTTACTTATAAGTTTTTCAACATTAACGGCCATTCTCATTGTCTGATCTTCCAGGCTTTCTCTTACCCCGCCAAGCCTTCCGTCAATAGTCGGGCGAATACCTATTTTTGGTAGCCTGCCTTTTAACCTGTATGCATTTTTATTTAAGTTCATCATATTTTGTTTATTAGTTCTAATTAGGGCTAAATAATAAGTACATATATTGTTTAAAAAGTACCGTATATCGCATCTGACTCTGTATTACAATAAAATGACGAAAAAAAGTAAAATCCAACCCTGTTTGTATCCAGCTTTCGTTCGAGGTGCAATACCGGATGACCTTTTTTTACCTTTAAATATTTGCTGATACGATCATCTGCAGTAATTGCCCTTATTTTTTGTTCACCACCCTTAACTTTTATCTTATAATATTTTCTAAGTATATCAAAAAGTGATTTATTTTCAAAATTCCTTGATGTAAAACGGGGCAGGTTAATGTTTGGTATGTAATTAATATCATAAGAACGTGGTATTTCATTAATATAACGCAACCTTTCCATATATATGCATCCGACTTCCATAATTTCTTCTGAAAGTTCAAACATAAAAGTATCCTCCCATTTAATAATCCTTGGTTTTACTATAATTTTTGTCTGTAAATTCTTCTCACCTACAGCAGAAGTAAATCCTTTAAGTGATAATATCCCGATTCCTTTTGGCATCGGACTTACAATACTTCCCTTCCCCTGCTGCTTTTTTATATATCCGTCATTTACCAACTCCTGTAAAGCTTGTCTTACAGTAGGCCTGGTTAAATTATGAGTAATACACAATTCATTTTCAGAAGGTAACAAATCTCCAGGTTTATAAACACCGTTATATATATGCCTGCGTAAAAGTTCGTACAGCTTTTTATACTGAGGAGTGTTTATTTTAATTTGCTCGGCCATTTAAAACATCAGGTGTTGGGTGTTATAAATAATGAAATCATTAATTATTAAATGTAAATATAAATAATATAACATATTATTACAAATTAGAATTAAATATTTTTTCACAATAATTTATTAAATGCTTAAAACTGATATTAATATATGATTATATTATTTATATTCAATACTTTTACATTATTAATATAATTTTATAATTGAATTTTTTAGTCAAATAAATATAAAATTAACTTAAACTTGTATATACAAGTTTTGGATTTTATCGAAACATATATTATCTTTGATCCCCGGTAATATTACCATTACTAATACTTAAAATTACTTACGCCATGGCAGTACCTGTATTAATGCCCAAGCAAGGACAGTCAGTCGAAACATGCATAATTACAAAATGGTATAAAAAATCAGGGGAAAATGTTAAGAAAGGTGAAGAAATATTCTCCTATGAGACAGATAAAGCATCCTTTGAACAGGAAGCCCCTGCAGATGGTATCCTGCTGGAAATATTTTATAATGAAGGAGATGAAGTGCCTGTTTTAACAAATGTTGCTGTTATAGGGGATAAAGGTGAAAACATTGATATGTTCAAGCCCGGTGCAAGTGTAAGCAGCGAACAAGAAAAAATCCCTGATAAAAAAGAGGAAGAAATCAAAGAGAAGGAAATTTCAGTTGCTGATGTTGAAAAAATTGAGATTGAACAGGATGATAATCGCAGCATTTTCATTACTCCCCGGGCAAAAAAGTTAGCAGAAAAGCTGGGCGTTTATTACAAAAACATAAAAGGTTCAGGACCCAATAACAGGATTATAGAAAAAGATATCAAGGCAGCCTCAGCTGCACTGCCCCGAATGACATCCCTGGCAGCAGAAAAAGCAAGCGATACATCTCTTGCTCCCTCAGGCAAAGCCACCGGAATTGGAGGAAGGGTTCTGGCTGATGATCTTGGTGCAGCGCAAAAAGTAAGCAAGGATTTTGTTGACGAAAATATAACCAATATCAGACGTATTATAGCTGCAAATATGCTTAAGTCAGTCCGGAACAGCGCACAGCTCACACACCACATGAGTGCTGATGCCCGGAACATACTCAATATGAGGAAAAACATAAAAAAGGACCTGGATGATAACAAAAAGGTTCAAAATATTACTATAAACGATATGGTATGTTTTGCCTTAATCAAAGCACTAATGAAGCATCCTGCCATAAATTGCCACTTTATGGGTGAAAAAATCCGTATGTTTAACAAGGTTCATCTTGGATTTGCTGTTGACACACCACGCGGATTAATGGTTCCTGTGGTAAGGAACGCTGACGATTTAACAATAAGTGACCTGTCGACACAGATGAAAAATCTTGCCGAACTATGTAAAAAAGGCAACATTGATCCCGAGTTACTGAAAAGCACCGCAGGATCTTTTACAGTATCAAATTTAGGTGCTTACGATGTTGAAATGTTTACCCCGGTATTAAATTTACCGCAGGCAGGAATACTGGGTGTAAACACAATTATTCGAAGACCGGCAGATCTGGGTGACGGTGTTATCGGAATAATACCTTATATAGGCATATCGCTAACTTATGACCACAGGGCAATTGACGGAGGCCCTGCCTCTGCATTTTTAAAATCCATAAAAGAAGAAATAGAGAATATCAGTTTTGAATATTAACAAACATAATTATTAATAATATAAATATGGTATATGATCTGGGTATTATAGGTGCCGGCCCGGCCGGATACATAGCTGCAGAAAGAGCCGGTCAACAGGGTTTAAAAGTTGTTTTATTTGAAAAAGACAATCTTGGCGGTGTATGTTTAAACGAAGGATGCATACCAACAAAAACCCTTCTCTATGTTGCCAAGCTTTATGAAAATGCAAAGAACAGTGAATTATACGGATTAAAGTGTAATGATATTACATTCGACTTTCATCAGATTATGAAAAGAAAGGACAGGGTGGTTAAAAAACTGGTAGGCGGTGTTAGCGTTAAGATGAAAACAAATAACGTGGATGTAGTTAAAGAACATGTTACAATACAAGGAAAAGAAAAGGGCCTGGTTAAACTAAGTGCACGTGATAGCGCATGGACGTGCCGAAACATCCTTATATCGACAGGTTCACTGCCAATTATGCCTCCCATAAAAGGTCTGAAAAGGGAAGAAATTTATACCAACAAAGAAATACTGGAAATTGAAGAACTGCCTGAAAGCTTAATTATAATCGGGGGCGGTGCAGTAGGAATGGAATTTGCCGGATTTTTTAGTTCAATGGGGACTAAAGTATCTGTGTTTGAAATTATGCCGGAGATTCTCCCGGGAACAGATAAAGAAATAGCCGGACTGCTAAAAAATGAACTGGAAAAGAAAGGCGTAGACTTTTATTTGAATGCCAGGGTGAAAGAAATTAAGCCAGGTAAAGATGCCATGATTGCCCTTGCTGAGAGCGAGGGAAAACAAATTGAAGTTTCTGCTGAAAAACTTCTTGTATCTGCAGGACGGGAGCCGGTTATAAAAGGATTCGGACTTGAAAATATTGGTGTAACAACTGAAAAGGGCAGAATATTGATAGATGACAGGTGCCTTACGAACATCCCGAATGTATATGCTGCAGGCGATGTGACGGGAAAATCATTTCTGGCACATACTGCCAGCAGGCAGGGTGAAGTAGTGGTTAATAACATATCAGGAACCAAAGATTTAATGCGTTATAATGCTATACCCTCGATAATTTATACAAATCCTGAAATAGCCAGTGTCGGAATTACTGAGGAAGAGGCACAAAAAAGAAATATCAGTTACAAAATCCGCAGTCTGCCAATGGCTTACTCCGGAAGGTTTGTAGCTGAAAATGAAGGTAAAAACGGACTCATAAAAATTATTGCCGGTGAGAAATACGGGGAGATACTTGGAGTGCATATGATAGGAAATCCGTCCTCTGAAATTATATATGGTGCCTCAGCGATGATTGAAACAGAGCTTCGCATAAAAGATATCAGGGAAATTGTATTTCCTCATCCTACTGTTTCGGAAATTTTTAAGGAAGCTGCCTTTTCATTTTAAATAAATATAATATACAGATAAACTAAATTCTTATTACAATGCCAAAAGTACAAATTATAGATCCCAAAAAAATTAGAAAAAAAGGTGAAATCAAATTCGGCACAATCCCGGTAAATATGTATAATAAGACTATTGAAGATGAAAAGTCCAATTATACCGGTAATGATCTGAAGTGTATTTATCATGATATGTATGTGATTAGGGAATTTGAAACTATGCTGAATACAATCAAAACAACAGGTCAGTATGAAGAGATTCAATATGATCATCCGGGCCCTGCACATTTATCAATCGGACAGGAAGCTTCTGCTGTAGGAATGGCATATTCTTTAACAGTGGATGATTATATTTTCGGCTCACACCGGAGTCATGGTGAAATTCTGGCCAAGGGCCTTTCTGCTGTTCACCAGCTGGACAATTCAGCACTAATGAGTATAATGAAGAATTTTTTCCAGGGTAACATATTAAGAATAGTTGAGAAGGATTTCAAAGGAACGGAAAAGGAACTGGCCATTGACTTTTTATTATATGGCACTCTGGCTGAGATATTTGCAAGAGAAACAGGATTTAACAAAGGGCTTGGAGGGTCAATGCATGCTTTTTTCACCCCCTTCGGCGTATATCCCAATAATGCTGTTGTGGGAGGTTCAGGTGACATAGCTGTTGGCGCTGCATTATTTAAAAAAATCAATAGGAAACCCGGTATAGTTGTTGCCAATATAGGAGATGCATCTGCATCCTGCGGTCCGGTTTGGGAAGGAATATGCTTTGCTACAATGGACCAGTTTAAGAAACTGTGGAACAGTGAATTTAAAGGCGGGTTACCTCTTATATTCAACTTTATGAATAATTTGTACGGAATGGGCGGTCAAACAAAAGGTGAGACTATGGGATTCGATATCCTGGCCCGGTTAGGGGCCGGTGTGAATCCCGAAATGATGCATGCAGAAAGAGTTGATGGTTATAATCCACTGGCAGTTATAAATGCCATGAAGCGAAAAAAGAAGATCATTGAAGAAAAAAATGGCCCTGTCCTTTTAGACACTCTCACTTACAGAATCAGCGGGCATTCACCTTCAGACGCATCATCATATCGTTCAAAAGAAGAAATTGAAATGTGGATGAAAGAAGATTCAATTGTTAATTTCGGGAATAAACTGGTTGAAGCAAAAGTAGCTGCCGAAAGTGACCTGGAAACCATAAAAAAAGATGTTAAATCACAAATTATTAAAATATTAAAATTAGTTATCGATGATTCTGTTTCCCCGAGGATGGACCTTGTAAGTAATCCTGAAATAATAGGAGGTATGATGTTCTCAAACCAGTCCGTTAACAAGATGGAGGACCGCGAGCCTGAGGTGCTGATGTCAGTAAATGAAAATCCCAGAGTACAGCAAATTACCAATAAGGAACGATTCGGACTTGACCAGGATGGCAAGCCATTCTCCAAGGTTAAAACATTCCAGCTCAGGGATGCAATCTTTGAGGCTATACTGGACAGGTTTTACAAAGATCCGACTCTTATTGCCTATGGTGAGGAAAACAGGGACTGGGGAGGAGCATTTGCTGTTTACCGCGGATTAACAGAAGCTTTGCCGTATCACAGGTTATTCAACTCACCCATTGCAGAGGGCGCTATTGCTGGCACTGCAGTAGGATATGGAATGGCCGGAGGCAGGGTGATAGCTGAAATTATGTATTGCGACTTTCTGGGCCGCGCCGGTGACGAGGTATTTAACCAGCTACCCAAATGGCAGTCTATGAGCGGAAACATGATTAAAATGCCTGTAGTAATAAGGGTTTCTGTAGGTTCAAAATACGGAGCACAGCACTCCCAGGACTGGTCGTCACTTGTTACCCACATACCCGGGTTAAAAGTGGTATTTCCGGCTACTCCTTACGATGCCAAGGGACTTATGAATTCTGCGCTGCAGGGCACTGACCCTGTCATCTTTTTTGAAAGTCAGAGACTATACGATATAGGTGAACTGTTTAGAAAAGAAGGTGTGCCGGAAGAATACTATGAAATTCCCATTGGCGAACCTGATATAAAACGTGAGGGTGAAGATATTACAATCCTTACCATAGGATCAACATTGTACAATGCTATAGAGGCTGCTGATACCCTGAAAACAAAATATAACATATCAGCAGAAGTTATTGATGCCCGGAGCCTTGTTCCATTTAATTACAAGCTGGTTATAAATTCTGTTAAAAAGACAGGTAAAATACTGCTGGCAAGTGATGCCTGTTCGCGTGGTTCTTATTTAAAAGACGTCGCACAGACAATTACCGAACTTGCTTTTGACTATCTGGATGCCCCACCTGTTGTTGTGGGATCAAGAAACTGGATTGTCCCGGCCTATGAGCTTGAACAATACTTTTTCCCGCAACCTGAATGGATACTGGATGCAATACATGAAAAAATATTGCCACTTGAAGGACATGCTGTAACCAACAATTTTACGGAACTTGAACAGATAAGAAGAAATAAAGAAGGCGTATAACTCATCATGCCCATTTGTAAAATATAATAATAAATATGACATTTGTGCACCGGCACCCAATTGTTAATTGCTTATGAGTTTTCTGACAAATTTTCCTGAGAAAAAGAAATTACTTAGCTGGTTTGAAAAAAATAGTAAGTCAGTAACCTGGGATGTTAACGGGCATATACATTCGCCCTACTCATTCAGTGCCTTTAAGAGCATTGAAAGTATGTTTCAGGCTGCTGAAAAGGAGAACATCAAAGTACTTGGCATAAATGATTTTAACGTCACAGATGGTTATAAAGAATTTTATGAATTATCTCTTGTGTATAAGATTTACCCTCTTTTTAATATTGAGTTCATTTCGCTGTCAAAAGATTTCCAGCAGAGAGGTATACTTGTAAACGACCCTAATAATCCGGGCAGGATATATTTCAGCGGTAAAGGATTGTGGTATCCCTTATTGCAAAGCAATCGGCATTATGATATTCTTACAAAGCTGAAAAATAGCAGTCAGGAACATGTTCAGAAGATGACAGTGAAGTTGGATAATCTGTTAATTGAAAAAAAGGCCGGCATATCATTAAGTTTCGGCGATGTTCAAAAATATTCAAAATCTCTTGTGCGCGAACGGCATATTGCCATGGCCCTGCGGGAAAAGGTATATAAAAAATATTCCGAATCCGCTGACAGAAAAAAGTTGCTCGAACACATATATGGCAGGGAGTGTAAAGCGGACTTAAATAACGATGCAAATGTTGAAAACGAAATAAGAAGTAACCTGCTCAAAGCAGGTGGACAGGCTTTTGTTCCTGAAGATGAAAATTCGTTTATAGAATTATCTGTACTAAAGGAATTCATAATAAATGCCGGTGGTATTCCCTGTTATCCAGTGTTGTTGGACTACGGGGATAAGAATTTTACTAACTTTGAAAAAAGCATGGAAAAGATGCTAAAGCAATTGCTGGACGAAAATGTATATTGCATAGAATTTATACCTGGCAGGAACACTTTTGACATTTTAAAAGAGTATGTAAGGTATTTCAGGCAGCACGGATTTCTGGTTATGTTTGGAACTGAACATAATACGCCCGCCATGGCACCTTTAAGCATAAAGTGTAAAGATAAACCTCTTGACAATGAACTTAAGCAGGTTTCTTATGAAGGAGCCTGTGTAACAGCGGCCCATCAATACCTGGCTGCCAATAATGAAAAGGCTTATATTGATAAAGAAGGAAATGCTGATATTTCAAATTACAAAGAATTTGTAAAACTGGGCGATGCTGTTATTAATTACTTTTTAAACTTATAGTACTGATTAATGGAAAACTTAAAACTAAAGAACCGTATTATCGAGGTTATCCCGGCTATACGGATGTTATTAACAGATGATGTCCCTATAACTGTTAAGTATAAAGATATATCAGCCTTCCCGGGTATATCAGATAAAAAAGAATTACTGGCAGGCTTGAAACCATTGTTTATTAAATCACAGGAAAATTCTGAAAAAATCATTGAAGAATTTAAGTCAGGTCTTAATAAATATTCACAAAATTATAACACCCCTCCTGGCATAATAATTATTGAAAGATTTGGAGTGCTTTTCACAGCTGATTCACCTGCTGAAGCAGAAACCCTGATGATTAAGGCAGAAACATTGCTTAATAAAAAGGACATATCTGCAAAGGACGTACCCGGTAAAAATCTGAAAGGAAGAGTTCATTCAAAGATTTTTATTGTCACCGGGGCAGCGCAGGGGTTCGGTTGCGGTATTGTCGAAAACCTTTTTGGTGAAGGTGCAAATATAGTTATTGCTGATATTAACACAGAGAAAGGAAAACAGGCTAGTGATAAACTAAATAAACTCAACCGCAAGAACAAAGCAATATTCATAAAAACAGATGTTACAAATCCCGGCTCTGTAAAAAACATGATATTCTCCACTGTAGCAGAATTTGGAGGACTGGATGGGATAATCAGCAATGCGGGAATACTCATGGCAGGCAGCCTTGATGATATGGAACCTGCCGTGTTTGAAAAGGTTACAAAGGTCAATTATATTGGTTATTACCACTGTGCCAAGTATGCTTCAAGAGTACTCAAGGTTCAGAATAAGTATAAAAAGGACTATTTTACTGATATAATACAGATAAATTCAAAATCAGGCCTTAAGGGAAGCAATAAAAATTTTGCCTATGCAGGCGGCAAATTCGGAGGTATCGGGCTAACCCAGTCTTTTGCCCTTGAACTGATGGAGTATAATATCAAAGTCAACTCAATATGTCCTGGTAACTATTTTGAGGGTCCGCTCTGGTCAGATCCGCAAACCGGATTGTTTGTCCAGTATTTAAAGGCAGGAAAAGTAGCCGGGGCCAAAACCATCGAAGATGTGAAAAAATATTATGAAAAACAGGTGCCTGCAGGAAGGGGCTGCAGAATAGAAGATATAATGAAGGCTATATATTATGCTATTGAACAGGAATACGAAACAGGCCAGGCCATACCTGTTACAGGCGGACAGATAATGATCAGGTAATAGCCTTTACTCTCTTAAGTGCCAGATCAACTTCACCCTTTTTTTTTGCCGGATTAACTACCATAGCTGCTCCAAGGGCTGTTGCATTATGCAATTCTGTTGTATATACATTTTTGCCGGGAAAAGATGTGGCCAACAAAGAAGTAAAAATATCATTCCTGGCAAATCCACCTGTTATATAAATATTTTCAGTCGTATCTTCTTTGTCCAGTGCAAGTCGAATAGCCTCAGCTTCAAACATCGACAGTTCGAACATTAACTGATGGTAAGCAGACATAAAATCCGGGTATTCTTTCAGACAACCCAGATCAGCATAGTAATCAGAAGGTATGGAATCCGGGAAAAAGACAAACCTGTTTTCAGAAATAAGTTTCTTTAATAGTCCCTGGTCAGCCTTCACATTCTTAAATTCATTGCATGACACTCCATAAAAGTCACTAATTTTCACACAATTTATTTCGTGGATATGCCCCAGGAACAGCCTTGATGATTTTACCTGCTTCTGGTTAACACTGATATAGCAGAGACAGTCCTTTCTCAGCTCATCTGCGGTAAGTTTATCATTACTGAATGGATTCATGTTAATAGCCCATGTTCCTGACGATATAAGTATGAACTCTTTATCACCGCCTGCCTCCAGATAAGGGACCAGTGAGGCTGAACTGTCATGAATGCCAATACCAACATTTATTTGCTTCCCGTTCGCTATATATTTGAAAGCCCGGCTATTACTAACAGGTTCAGGTAATGTTATATTTTCATCTGCCAGCCATTTGTGGTACTTCCAGTTGTCAAAATCCCAAAGTGCAGTATGACAACCTATAGATGTATAATCCGATACTATCTGTCCGGTTAAAATGTAACTTAAATATTGCGGAAAATGCAGAATATATTTTGTTTTTCCCCAGTAATGGGGTTTCTTACACTTTAACCAGTATATTTGAAGTCCCGAGTTCAGCATATCCAATGCAGGAGAGGCTGTTTTTCTTGAAAATTCCTCAACACCACCGTATTTCTCATAAAAGCCTTTTAATGTATCCCCGGGCATGGGCTTTAAATAGTTATATACCGGAGCAGTACGGTTACCGTCTTTATCAAGATATACTATTGTGGCCCCGTAAGTTGAAAAGTTAATTGCCTTTATTTCATAATCTTCCCCGGAGACAATCCTGGCAAGGGAATCTTTTATCCATATTAAGAGTCTGTCAATATCATCACATTCAAATCCGTCATCATCTGCTTTCCCTTTAAAAACTTTTTCATCCTGAAATACAATGTTTAAGGATTCATCAAAGAGGAGCAGTTTTTTATTGGTTTTTCCAACATCAAATACTGCTATAACATCTTTTTTCATTTGTTAGTCATTTTACAATTTTAATTCTCATTTTTCATCATTTGTTTGCGGTAGTTTTCAGCTTCCCAGCTTTCAATAAATTCAATATGCCTGTCACTTAACGGTTTGGAACCGCCAAAATACCGGGCATAGAAACTTATTTTCATCATATTCAAAATCAATTCCTTTACCACATGAAGTGCAATTTCGTTTTCTTCAATAATAAGCAGTCCTTTGTTTTTAACAGCTATTATTTTGGGATAGTAGCCATATTTTTTATTGAATTCCATTATTTCATTCAAAGCTTTCATTTCTTCACTATCGTCAACAAAAAGGTAACGGGATTTGCAGTAAACAATATGATCAGGAGTAAATGCTTTTTCTATTTCCCTGAAAGATTCTATGGCCCTTACAAATTCACTGACAAGGTCAGAAGATATTGTACCGGTACAATAAGTTTTGTTGTTATTGACAAGCTCAACAGCTATTTTCTCAATATTAGTGTAAAAGGACTGGCAGATATTTGAAGGCAGCTCGAGTTTAATTTCATTTAGAATTGTGTTTTCGATTTTCTGGTAAATGCTCTTAATTTCCCTTGTGCTCTCACCACTGACAAAAATACCATGGTTCTCAATTAGAATAATTTTCGGGTCACAACTTCTCAATCTTCTGTAAATCACCAGCTCATCCGATATTTTCCTGAAAAGAATATATCCCGGATCAACATATTCGATAAACAAGGCATCATACCCAAACAATTTTTCTGATAAAGACCTGGCATTTTTAGAGCATAATAATGAATTCACCAGTGTCGGATGGGTATGCACAACAAAGGGATAATTTATTATATCATGCAGTGAACTTTCTACCGAAGGTCTTTTCCCCCTACCTGACACTATTGCATTGTTAAGATCGTTTTTGACTTCAGTTTCTCTCTTTTGAGGATTTGTGCTGTATTTCTTATCGTAGATTATTTTTAGTTTATCCCTGGATAAACAAACAAAACCATCCTGATTAATACTGCAAAGATAAACACCACTGGCTTTTATCCACAAATAATCATTATTCTTAAATGATGTATTTCCTCCTCCGGCAATGACATATTCCTTATTCGCCCCGTAAAGACGTGATAATTCAACCAGGTCTTTAATCTTTGTATCCATTAAATATTATCTCTTTAATAATATTTCTTTTTCATACATCTGCACCTCAGCTATATAGTCTTTTCCAACAGGTACATTACAGGTATAACAATAATAATCCCACACTGCCCCGAACAGCCTTGTTTTCATTACCTCAAGCATTGCCAGGCGTTCAAAATATTTTCCCTTTTCTTCATATTCTTTAAGTATTTTTGCCGGTTCCAGCAATGCAAAAAGGAAAGCCTGCTGTGCGGCGCGTGTTCCAACTACATAGGCACCTATGCGGTTAATACTGGCATCAAAATAATCGAGTCCGATATTTACACGGTTCAATGCATTTGCCCTCACTATCTCATGGGCAATCAGTAATATCTCGTCATTAAAGGTTACCACATGGTCGCTGTCCCATCTTACTCCGCGTGTTACGTGTAAAAGCAGTTCATCCACATATTGTAATATAGAGGATATTTTATCACCTACCTGTTCTGTCGGATGAAAATGGCCATTGTCAAGACACAGTAATGTGTTGTTCTTAATTGCATAGCCCATATAAAATTCGTGGGAACCTACCACCATTGATTCAGAAGCTATACCAAATAGTTTACATTCAATGGAGTCTTTTAAATGTTCCTTTGGGTATTTATCGGCTAATATCTCATCCAGCGATTTTTTCAATATTGCCCTGTGTGTGTACCTATCGACCGGTGTATCTTTCATTCCGTCAGGGATCCAGAGGTTGTGGATACATGCTGTACCAAGTTGCTTTCCCATCTCGGCAGCTATCTTCCTGCAAAGCTTTACATGTTTAACCCAGAATTTTCTTATATCCTCATTTTTGCTTGAAAGCGTAAATCCGTCATCTGCTTTTGGATGGGAAAAACAAGTAGCATTAAAGTCCAGTCCGATTCCCCTTTCCTTTGCCCAGTTAATCCATCCCTGGAAATGTTCAACACCTATCTCATCCCGGTCTACCAGCTTTCCGCCAAATTCGCCATAAATAGCATGTAAATTCAGGCGCTGTTTCCCTGGCAGTAAAGACATTACCTTATCCAGGTCCTGGCGCATCTGCTGAATAGTTCCGGCTTTTCCCGGATAATTTCCTGTTACCTGTATACCTCCTCCCCCAAGTTCGGCCTCAGGTGTTTCAAAGCCGCCTACATCATCGGTCTGCCAGCAATGCAGGCTTATCACAACATCTTTTAATTTTTCCAATACTGAATCAGTATTGACTCCAAGTTGTGCATACTGGTCTTTTGCCAGCTTGTATGCACTTTCAACAAAATCTTTATCTGTCATTTTATTAATTTTTTTTGATTAATTATTCCATATAAAACACTTCTTCAAGTGCTATTGTTACCGGTGAATTATCGGGATTAGTATCCATGATATCTGCCATATATGCCCACCATTTCTGCACTATGGCGGTCTTGCCCAGGTCCTGTGAAGACTCTTGACCTGACTGTTTTTGCACTGCAAAAAGTATATTTGTTTCTTCATCAAGAAAAATAGAGTAATCAGATATACCTGACTTTTTCAGAAGTTCTTTTAGTTCAGGCCAGATTTCAGAATGTCTTTTTCTATATTCTTCTTTGAACCCCGGTTTTAGTTTCATTTTAAATCCAAATCTTTTCATTTTGTTATGTGATTAATGGTTATTATTTACTTTAATAAATTTCAATTATCATTTAAGATTAACAACAAAGGTTGACAATATCAGTATAACTATACCAATTATCAGTATTACTATTGTCTTTGTTCCGGTGCCTTTCCATTCCTTCAGAAATATTCCCCATATATTACTGAATGCTATATTTAAAGCCATAAGAATACTCCACGCAAAAACCGACATGCTTAACGGCAACTGGCTTTTGCCCATCCCAAAAAACTGGAATTGCATGAACCATAAAAAACCCGCAAGAAATGTAAACAGAAGGTTATTGAAAAAAATGCCGCCCCCTCCTGATATATAATCTTTAGCTGTTCCGTTTTTAATGTTCAGAAAGACACAATAAACGAAATTAGTGAAGAATCCTCCAAGCAAAATAAATATTAGTACAGGATTAGTCTGATAAAGCGGATTTGTCCCCAGATTCTTTGCTGCATCTGCTATTGGTTTACCCAACTCAATCCCGTAACTGAAACAGGCACTCATAATGCCGGCAAATACGGCTATTATCAGTCCTTTCTTCAGTGCAAATTCTTTTACTGCTTTTCTTCTTTCTTCTTCACTCAGATTCTTATTTTTTAATGCTCCTGCATAGCCGATAATTGCAATACCAGCAACACAGATAGCCACTCCAACAAGCATTAATATACCCGAAGCAGAACTGAAAAGATTTTCACCTGCTACTACAGGCGGAATCAAAGTTCCAAAAGCTGCGCAGAATCCAAGTGCAACACTTTGCCCCAGCGCAACTCCTAAATATCGGATACTTAATCCGAATGTCAGTCCCCCTACTCCCCAGAGTACTCCAAAGAATATAGCCCACCATTTTGAAGAAGACGGGGCATCAGAAATGATCTGCATGAGTGTTCCATCCGGCACTGTTAATAATGCAAACAGCCATGGTGCAATTATCCAGGCTGCAAGTCCCTGTGTAATCCAGTAAGACTCCCATGCCCATTTTTTTACTTTTTTAAAAGGAACATAGAAGCTTGCTGCTCCTATGCTTCCAACAGCAATCAGTAAAATTCCCAGTAAAGGTTTCGGTTCCATATTTAATCAGGTTTAATGTTATGTTCTTTTTAACAACTTAGATTATCAGATATTTATACTATTTGATAATTAGTTCCTTATATAATAAATAATTGAAATTATGATAATAGAAGCTAATTTATATTATTTTTATAATGAATATTTGTAAAAAATGATAAATGATTTATAAGAAATGGGAAAAAATGAGTTTTTTAAATATTTCGTAAATTCAAAGAACGACATAGACTCAGGATTTTACATTGAAAATGTCGGAAATTCTGTCGTGCCTGCAGGTACTGAATATCCCTACAAACATCATCCTGCATCACACTATTTTAAGTGGGAAAAAGGACGCTTCCTTAAGGAATACCAGTTGCTTTTTATTTCAAAAGGAAAAGGCATTTTTGAGTCCAGGCACGGGGGAAAATACGAGCTAATTCCAGGCACATTATACTTATTGTATCCTCATGAATGGCATCGCTACCGGCCCTTAACAAGCACAGGCTGGGAAGAGTATTGGATTGGATTTAACGGCAAGTTTGCAGACAATATAATTTCCGGCAGTTTTTTCAGCCTTGAAGAGCCTGTGGTTTATCTTAAGAATATCCTTCCTATACAGTCCTTGTTTGAAGAAATTATCTCTTTTGGCAAAGAAGAAAAACCCGGATACCAGCAGATTATAACCGGACTTGTACTCCAGGTACTGGGACAGATTCAATTTTCATTCAGGAGCAGAAACTTTTTAGGGAAACCTATTGAGGAAAAAATTAATAAAGCACGTGCACTTCTGAATGAAAATATAAACTCACCTGTAAACTTTAAAGAAATTGCCATGAGACTTAATATCAGCTATTCACTGTTCCGCAAAAGATTTAAGGAATATACAGGAATTTCACCCAAGCAATACTACCTTCAGCTCAAAACAAAGCGGGCACAGGATCTGCTGCTGAACACATCATCTTCAATACAGAACATTGCTTTTGAAACAGGTTTTGAAAATATATATTACTTTTCAAAGTCTTTTAAGGAAAAAACAGGGCATTCACCATCTGATTTCAGAAAATCCCGCATATACGCATCAAAAGAATAATTCCGGAAGGATGGATTGAAGCCAAAATACCAGTATCGCTGTCTATATGCCACTCGGCCCATGTACTGAAACCTGTTCCTCCACCCTTATGTCCGATACAATCACCCAGGCAATTCCACCACAGATATGATAAACCGGAAGACAGATTTTGGATCTCAAGCATCTTTTCAATTGTGCTTGGCTGGAGAATTCTTTTCTCATTGAATTCTCCATAATTCAGATCAGGCTTATCCCTACGATGAGACTTACTACCAGGCAGGTATTAAACTGCCTGAGAAATACATTATCAATATTGACGGCCCTGAAAGAGAATTCAGGTATTCTTTATCTAATATGTATTTCAAACCCAGGAATAACAGAGCACCTTATGATATAATACTGAGCAATAACCGGGCAGATGAGAATCTACCGTAAGGTACTGAAGTGGGTATTATTTCAGCGCTGGATTATGATTTGGGTGACAATCACACATTCTACCTGGTATCAGGGCAAGGCGACACTGATAATAACAATTTTCAAATCATCAATAATAAATTAACCGCTGATGTTTCTTTTGATTTTGAGAATACTGCTGAAAATAGTATCCGGATTAGGGCAGTGGATGACGGTCCGGCTAACCTTTTTTACGAGAAAATATTTAAAATATACATAAATGATTTAATCGAATCAGGCATCATAAAGCACAATTATAGTGATGAAATTCTTGTAATGCCTAATCCCGTTAAACAGACAGCATTTATAGAATTTCCAAATGAAGAGAATGAAAGCTATACACTGTATCTTAAAGATATAACCGGAAATGTTATAATTATATACGGAGACATAACTTCCGGATTCTATGAATTGAAAAGGGGAGATCTGCCACCAGGTTTATATTTCCTGGAGTTATCAAATGAGAATATAATTTACCGGACCAGGATAATATTTGACTGGTTAGAAATAAAAAAATCCTGGACTCAAGGTGTTTATAAGTTTTTATTTAGGATAGTCGGGTATGAACTTAAATTTGTAAAAGACCCTGTTCAGAAATAGTATTTCAGTAATTGCAATTTTTATTGTCAATGATTTTAATACGTTCATCTACAATATCAGGCAGTTAATAAAATATGGCCCGAAAATGAGTATGAAATTTGTTAACTTATTTTGAATGTTACTGGTAACTTAAAATACTGAAATGATGAGCCTGAAAATTAGACTACGGAAAAACTGTATTATTTTTCTTATTGCCCCAATATTTTTAAATCTTTTCCTTTCAATAATTTCGGGTCAGTCAACAATTTATATTCAGGGGCCTATTCCCGGAGATACAACCTGGAGCGCCGATACAGTAAAAGTAACGGGCGATATAACTGTAAATGGCACACTTACAATTGAACCCGGAACATATGTTGAATTCCAGGGGTATTACAGTATTTTAGCAGATTCAATATATGCAGTAGGTACAAAAACCGATTCCATATTGTTTACCATTAATGATACCACAGGCCTTCATGATTTATCCACTACTGATGGCGGATGGGATTTTGCAGAGTCTGGTTTCGGTAGTTGTGATGAAATGCAGAAACGTAAATTTGAATATTGTATTTTTGAATACGGCAAGCAGGTATTTGATCATAAATATGAACACGATTGCTTTGGGGAACCAGTAGTAGTTGAAAGATGTACGTATAGATATAATTATATAAAAGACCATTTAATATTTAATAGAGCAAGAAATTGCAATTTTATTGGAAATAATTGTGGATCAATAAGTGGTGCAGTTGATTATTATCATTTTTTTGATAGTTGTACAATTGAATACAATACCTACTATTCTTGTATTCCAAGATATAGTAGTTCTGCTAGAATTGAAAACTGTAACATACACCATAATAAAGGAAATTGGTTTATATCTGTTTTTTATGATGGGATTATTAAAAACAGTATAATTCACCATAATCAAGGAGATTGTATTATATCTTCATCTTATCTAGGCGGTGTAAGTGTTTATAACAGTATAATTCACCATAATAAAGCAGTTTCTGTTATTACTACAGGTGAAGGTAGTCTCTCTGTGGTTAACAGTATAATTCATGATAATGAAGGCACTGCCATATGTGCGTCAACGGATTACTTCATTGATATAATAAACAATCAGATATTCAATAATAAAGGAGATGGAATACAATTAGGATTTACAAGTTTTAAGAGACCTTCCACTGTTACGAATAACCTGATATATAATAATGATGGCTCAGGTATTTCACTTTCTTATTCATCAGGAGTTATTATAAGCAATAATACTGTTGTTAATAATAAAGCAGACGTTGGCGGAGGTATTAAGTTAGGCCCTAGTATAGTACAAATGTATAATAATATTGTCAGAAATAACGGAAATAATAATATTGGATTTGTAGATGTTAACAAGGGTAAGAGTTCTTTAACAATACAAAATTGCAATATAGAAGGATTGAATGATTTAGAAGGATCAAATCTTTTTAATAATAATGGTATAAACAATAGTTTTAATTTCGATCCTTATTTTATTGATACTTCCAATTTTAATTTCCGGCTTTCCGATAGTTCTCTTTGTATAAATGCAGGAATAATTAAACCAGCAGAATTCGATATATCAGAATTTGATTTGGATGGGAATCCAAGAATTTATGATGGTTTGGATAAAAGAATCGATATTGGGGCTTACGAGTTTCAGGGAGAACCAAGGGGAAGAGCTCCTTTATTAACACCAACTTCTGATCAATATCTTTTAAAATCTTCGATGGAAGAATTGCAGGTCTGGTATATAGGGAATGATCCGGATGAATTGCATACTTTAAGTATTGCAAGTAGTGATTCAAATGTCATCATATCAGAGCTTTCTGGAAATAATCCCGGTTCAACATATTTATTAATCCCTGAAGAAGGATGGGAAGGTAACTCTACTGTTATTGTAAAAATTGAAGATGGACAGGGGTATTTTGATATTGATACATTCATGGTATATGTTGGAAATGTCCAATGCGGAATTATTAAAAATGATAGGGTATGGAACTTAGATACCATTATTGTTGCATGTGACGTTCTTGTTGATGAAAATGCTCAATTAACTGTAAATCCAGGAACTGTTGTTTTATTTGAAGACTATACTGTGCTTGAAATATTTGGGAAAATAGAAGCAATTGGAACAAATTCAGATCGAATATTATTTACTGCAAAAGACACATCTGGATTTTACAATAACACATTTGAAGGCTGGAAAGGCATAAAATTTAGAAAGTACGGAGAGTCTTCCAGTTCCCGGTTATCTGATTGTATTGTTGAATATTGTAATTCAACTCCTGGCGCTATTAGTATAGAGGATGAACATATAGTAATATCAAAGAGTATAGTAAGGAATAATAATCTAAAAGGTTCCAATACAGGGGCTATCTCAATAACTGGTGCTAATAATACATTAGCAGGTAATATAATATACAATAACCGTGCAAGAGATGGCGGAGGAGTTTATGTACGCGAAAACAATTTAATTATTAATAATTTTATAACCAATAATATATCTATTGGTTATGCTGCAGGTATTTGTAATATCGGCAATTCTTTAATAGTCAATAATATTATTAGTAACAATAGTTGCACTGGACATGGCAGTGGAGGTTTTTATACAAATGTTGGTACTACGATATTGCTTAATAATACAATAACAAATAATTATTCAAATAATAATGGAGGGGGATTACATTTAAATGGTAATTCTGTTTTAAAAAATTGTATTATCTGGAATAATCAATCTGAAAATTCGGGGAATCAAATTTTTATGGAAAGCATGTTTCATGAATTTTCGATTGAATATTGTCTGATCAGGAATAGCGAAAATGATATAGTAAGTGACGATGATTTCAGTTTATCAGGCACAAATAAAGTAACTGATCCGATATTTATTGCTCCATCTTCTGGCGTTGGTGCTGATTATAACGGATTGGAGGCTGATTGGTCTTTATCCTTAGAATCACCCTGCATTAATTCAGGTACTATTGATACTACAGGATTAAATTTACCACCTTATGATATTGAAGGCTATCCAAGAGTTTTTCATGGAAGGATAGATATAGGAGCATATGAGTTTATCTCGGATACAATAGCAATAGTTGAACAACCTGAAAATAGCATAGCCTGTTATGGCGATAGTGTAAGTTTAAAAATAGATGGGATAGACCTGTTTGCTATTCAGTGGCAAAAGAATGAAATAAATATACCAAATGCCAACACTAAAGAATTAAAAATTAATCCTGTAACATTAGAAGACGAAGGTGAATACAAATGCATTGTTTCAAATATTGTTGATACACTGTTTAGCCAGACAGCAACGGTAACAGTTCATGAAGAACCACAGATAATAAGTAATGAAGCTGATATTGATGTTTGCGAATATGAAGATACTGTAATATTAGTTCAGGCATATGGATCATCACCTTTCACTTATCAATGGTATAAAAATAATGATATTCTTGGTGGTTATACCGATTCTGTTTTAGTATTGAGCCCTGTTACAAATGACGATGAAGCTGTCTATAAATATGTTATTATAAATCATTGTGGTAGTGATTCGGCAAATTTCCGGGTATATGTAAATCCATTACCCGCTATTGATTTGGGAGAAAATATTTTATTAAATGAAGGATATACAACAGTTCTGGATGCGGGAGAATGGTATTCTTATTTATGGAATGACAATTCAACTGAACGATTCCTGGAAGTAAACCAGCAGGGGACATACTGGGCAGAAGTTATCGATGAAAACGGTTGTAAAAACAGCGATACGGTAAATGTTACCATTAATCCGATTGAAAATATAAATGATGCATACTCTGAAGCAAGCATACTGTTATATCCTGTTCCATTCCGTGAAAAAATGATCATTTCTTTTCCTGAAACAGAAAAAATATATACGATAAAAATTATTGATATAACAGGTAATGTTATAAGAATAATGAATCCGATTTCAAAAACTCCTGTTGAAATTCATAGGGGTGATATAAGTCCGGGTGTTTATCTTCTGGAGTTAACTACTGATAAAGGTATCTGGATGAGGAAAGTAGTTGTGGAGTAATAATCTTTCTGGGCGGCAGGCAACCAGGTAATAACCAAATCAATGGCATTAGTAAAATAAAGAATGTCTTTCACTCAAATAGCTTTATTTAATGACTATTACTTTCTTGATCAAGTATAACAGATTTCTGTTTTCTACTAACAACACCCGCATAATATGAGATTACCAGAAATGCAACAGTGGGTACCCAGTAAGCAAATTTAATGCTGCCGGACTGGTCTGAGACTATGCCCTGTAATTGCGTCAGGAATGCTGCACCTGCAATTGCCACTATCATTCCGGCACCCCCAATTTTTGTGTCATCCTTCAGCCCGGCAATCCCCAGACTATAAATGGTTGGAAACATCAGGGACATACACCCTGAAACAGCTACCAGTGTGTATACTCCTATGAATCCCTGTGCGTAGATGGATGTCAGACAGCATGCAACAGCAATCAAGGCAAGGGCTGTCAATAGATTCCGGGGTTTCACTATCTTCATCAGACCTGTGCATATAAACCGACCCAATACGAAAACAATCAGAGACATGATATAATAGGTAGCACCTGCCTGCTCAGATGTCCTGGGAAGCAGGACATTAAATCCGATCCATTCACAAGCACTGTAAAATCCTGCGGCAATTGGTTCAACCTTTCTCAATGCTGAAATAATGTCTTCAGTTGCGACCGGGTTCCCCAGTTGTGCAATTATGGCGTCGAACTGAAGTTGCTGCATGGTATATCTGATTATGAATGACCAGACTGCAATCTGGGCTCCCACATAAAAAAACTGAGCGGTAACAGCCCATACATAGTTTTTGTTTTTAATTAACCTGCGAAATGTCCCTGAAAAATCAAGTTTTTTATCATCCTCTTTCAGGTTGGGCATTCTGGTAAAAAATATCGCAAGCAGAAGAACAACCATTACCAAACCCAGAGCCATATAGGTTATTGTGACCGCATTTAACTCAGCGCCCTGAATCCGGGTCAATTCTTCTGCGGGGATAGCAGCCCTTTCCGCAGCTGTCATGGTATTCAAATGGGAAAGGATAAATACCTGGCTGATCACCACTCCTGTAATAGCACCAAAAGGATTGAATGACTGGGAAAGGTTCAGACGCCGCGTGGCAGTTTGCTCCGCACCGATAGCACAAACATATGAGTTAGCTGAAGTCTCAAGAACAGAAAGTCCCGCAAAAAGGATCAATATGGCGGACAGGTACATCATGAAACTAAGGTTTATGCTTCCTTCAGAAGTCAGCATGGCAGGATAGAACAAAAATGCGCCCAGTGCATACAACCCAAGACCCAGCATCACTCCCGATTTATAGGTATACTTCTTTATGAACAATGCGCCCGGTATGGCAAAGCATCCATATCCGAGCAGGTAGCAGACTACCTGTATCCATGCTGTTTTGGTATCGGATAAACTCATGATCCTTTTAAAAGCAGCAAGCATGGTATCCGTAAGATTATTGGGTATGCCCCAGGCAAAAAACAATGATGTAAGAAGAATAAAAGGCAACGCTATGCCTTTAGGAATTAAGCGATGTTTTTCCATGTGTAATTTATTATGAGAAATAATCAATCAAATATAATTTTAAAACTTTGAAGATAATTAATTTGTTTTTTTAAAAAAGTCAAAATTCATCTCTTTACTAAAATTCATATAGTTAATATAATTAGAGTAGCGTTTATCGATTGTATATAATTAAGCTATTTTTGTGTTAGTTGTGTGCACAAGGAGAAAAAAAGGGAGTGACAATCACTCCCTTTTTATCAAATTATGATTAATCCGCGATAAGCAGTTTTCCGTTAAGTTTCAGATTGTCACTTCTATCACTGACAGTCAAATCGTATACATAATATCCCGGTTTTACCCTTTTTCCATGAATATTTGTCCTTTCCCAGACAATTTGCTGCTGACCTGCCTCCAACCGACCATTATACAAATTCGCTATTTTTCTACCCAACAAATCATTTATACTAAGCTGAACATCGGCAGACTTTTCAAGCATAAATGAGAATGTAACCGATTCATTAAAAGGATTGGGATAAACGGAAACCGTATTATCAGGTTTTGTAAGTTCTATAATACCAGTTCCGCAATTATCGTCATATACATTTCCGTCTGAACGGTAAATTTCGATTTCATATACGGAATAACCATAATAGCTTCCACCGACTGATATTTTTTGCTGGCAATCTATTTTTACATACTTTGCACTGGTTCCTGTAAAATATATAGTATCTTCCAAACCATTTCCTGCATTTTCACAATATACTCTATTCCACTTTAAATCATCCAGTGATGTCTGAATCTCATATTTTCTGGCATAGGCAGGTTCCCAATGAATAATAACTTTACCGATTTCGTACACAGAATCCAGCTCGACTTTTAACCATGAAGTGGATTCAGTATGTTCGCTTCCCCATCGTGTCAATAATTCTCCGTCTATAGCATATTGGGCTAAAAAGACATGTCTTTCAGATGATGAAGATGTTGCAGTACCCCATCGTGCTAAATTTTCTGTACTGCTACTCGGATAAATTCGTATGCATTCTTTTTTAGTCATTGTTGCTGTATCAGCTCCATTGGATATAGTTAACGATACATCATATACCTCACCCTCGTTATTACTATAAACAAATATCGGATTTTGTTCATCGGAATCTTCATTGCCGTCGCCATTAAAGTCCCATGACCAGGAAGTAATTGGATATGCAGGATCAAACCTGCTGATATCTTTAAACTGTACAGTAAGTTCTCCTCGTCCAATAGTCGTATCAATAGCAAAGCTTGCTCTCAGGTAACCTGAAGGAATTTCTTCAATGATCGTTAAAACCTGGTTAACAGCAACGTTTGTCAGAAGCGTATCATGACCTGCAGGCCATCGTATAATAAGGGAATCAATAAGTGTAGCATGACCAAATCCGAAATGAGCATTTAAACCTTTCCATGACATACCAATATCACCCATTTGCCATACAGGTGATCCGCCTATGGTTGCTTTTACTATTACTCTTGCCCCGATTGCACTTTTATTCGACACAGTACCTATAAGTTTAATAGTGATCCAACTATTGAAGTTCCCGTCATTGCAATATATTAAATTTTCGTAGGGAGGAGAATTATCATACCCACGGACTTGGAACATATCAAGGAATCCATCATTATTCATATCGACAATACTTCCCCCAATATCAGTTTCTGTTTTAGTGAATGTGCCGTCACCATTATTTCTGATGTAATAATTCTTATCGTTTTCATTTGTAAATAAATCCAGATAGCCATCATTATCAAGATCGGCCCATTGGGCACCCCAGTTAATTGTTTGCTGATTTACAGGGACTACACCTTCGATTTTTTCAAATGTTCCGTCTCTCTTATTGTGATACAGTAAATCATAATCAGCTGTTCCACCTGTACTTATAGTTGGTGCAAACAGGTCCATGTAACCATCATTATCATAATCTCCCCAACAGGCGGACCACGTTGTGGTCGGATCATTTAACCAGTACCTTGATGTATCTGATGTAAAGTTTCCGTTTCCATCATTTATGAATAAACGTTTATATCCTACAGACTGACTATATTCTTTAGCTGTATGGAACATGTCCATATCACGATCGTTGTCAATATCTACCCATGTGGTGGCGAAAAGGTCGAGAGTAAAAACAAAGTTTACAATTTCTCCTTCAGTTATTTTTGTGAAGGTTCCGTCACCATTGTTGTGGTAAAGAAAATTTTTCTGTATTTCCTGGTTTACAACGTATAGATCCAGATACCCGTCATTATCAATATCTACCCAAATGGGAGGACCTGAATCACCTCCATCATTAACCAGGGCACCCTCGTTTATTTTTGTAAAAGAACCATCACCATTATTCATAAAGAGCAGATTATTCTCGTTTATTATACTGGCAATAAACAGATCAAGGTTACCATCGTTGTTATAATCACCCCAGCATGACCCGTGTGAACCATATTCAGAAATATAATTTACGATGTCCCCTTCATTAACTGGAATAAAATTCCAGTTGCCCTCATTCAGAAACAGAAAATGACTGCATGGTCCGGAGGTCTGGCATGCATTATCAATTATGAGATCTTCAAGACCATCATTATTGAAGTCCCCAAAGGCTGAAGCATCTGAGTAGCCGCCTATTGTACATACAATACTTGTATCGATCAGGGAAAAAGTGGGAATCTGTGCTTTAGTGAATCTTGCTGTTATAAGCATTACAGCAAGCAAAGTAAAAAAAGCTGTTGTTTTGGTCATCATTTTTGTTTTCATATTAACAAAGTTAAGACAGGTTAAAAAGAGTTTGGAAAGGTTAACGTTAATAATTAGACTAAGCAATTTCCAATAATCAAATATACAACATAATAAGCCTTAAGTCAACTAGTTGCATCTTTAGTTGAAAGAGAGCGTATTTATAGCTGATGTTATGATCTGAAAACCTTTTAAGGTTTCATCTCTTCTACATCATATCTTTTTAAAACCTTGTCAGATGTATCAAATAGAGTATCAGAGATAAGCGGATTAAATTTTATATCATAGAAATTGTGGTCTGTAAAGAGTAGTCTGTCCGGATTACTATTATTAACATATTCCATGCGCATTTTCTGTGGATAATAATCAAGCCCGGAGAAGTATAAATATGCTGTTGAAACAGAACCTGAATCCTGTGTAAATTCAAGATTCATTCCGGGTCTGGCATTCTTATCAGTCAGTATTACCTTAATAGTATAACATTCCCGGTCATTTATAGTAGTATCACTTAAAAAACTCAGATTGTAATCTGACTGATGTTTTATTATAAATTTTAACATTGCCTGCATTGTATAAGGTGTGTTTTTACCCCAGAAAAATTGTTTTAAAAAAAAAGGGTATTTTATCAAATCATATCTTAATGCTGTACTATCCCTGTTATTTTTGCGGATCAGTGTTTCTCCATTATAGATATCCTCATATAAGATAAAACCATTATCAAAATAATAAATATGAGCTTTTGCTCCAATTAAGGAATCTGAATGGAGTTTTTTATAATAAAATTTTCTCTCGCTTTGGCTGACTTCTTCAGGATTACGCGGATTGGTTCTAACCAGTGTTTGTTTATATATTATCGTTTCTATAGTATCAATTGCTGAAATTGCACTTGTGATTATTTCAACCGATTCTTTTACTTTGTTGCATGATGTCTAAAAAACAATTAACGTTAGAAAATAAATTATTATCCTATACATATATATTCAGTTTACATTTTGCACATCTAACGTTTCGCAAATAAATGTTATCCTTAATTCAACTTAATAACCTTTTGTTTTCCTGTATATATTATTGTCTTATTTACTTTTTCAGAAGGTTTTATTCCGCAGCCCTGATTGGGACCAACAAGAACAATATCAAACCTGAGTTGTCCGGCCATTCCCGGGAAACTACCTTTCCGTTCTCCAATCGTTAAAGTCTGTTCTTTATCATCCCACGTAAAATTAATGGTAGCATATATTCCCTTTTCATAATTGTAATTGTCTCTCTCATCGTCATACAAAACAAATTTTCCATCTGTACCGGGGTAAATACGTATTTCTACCGGATCAATTTTTTCATTTGCATATTGAACCAGTGGTCCCATTGGCACTATAGACCCGGCTTTTACATACAGTGGCATAATATCAATGAGAGTTGACTTTTCAACCTTCTGCCCTCCGTTCAGTTTTTCACCTGTCCAGAAGTCATACCACAAAGTTCCTGCAGGAAGATATGATGTAGTGGTTTTCGTAGTGCTGAAATCTTCTGTTGATCCCTGCGGATTTTTGCTGGTATATAAAGCTTCGGTAACCGGACAAACCAGGAATGACTTGCCAAACATGTACTGATCGTTAATATCCAGTGCATCTTTATCCGAAGCAAAATCCATCATAAGGGCACGCATCATGCTGGAAGAGTTTGCAGTTACATCCCATGAGGTTGAATAGATATATGGTAACAGGCGGTAGCGAAGGTTAATAAATTTTTCTATGGCATCATAAGCCCAGTCCCCTTTTTTCCCGAACTGGTAAATTTCACGTGGCGTATGTGTTCCGTGCGAACGCATCATCGGACAGAATGCGCCAAATTGCAGCCAGCGCACGTAGAGTTCATGATAGGTAATATCATTCACACCTTCAGGATAATTCACATGCGGAAAGAAACCGCCTATATCACTGTTCCAGTAAGGAATACCGCATAATGAGAAATTTGTTCCGGCAGACACCTGGTTACGAAGGACTTTCCAGGATGAATGAACGTCACCTGACCATGAATTGGCACCGTATCGTTGCTGACCGGCAAAAGCGGAACGGGTTAAAATGAATACCCGTTTACCGGATGTGACTTCGCGCTGGTGGTCGTATACTCCGCCGACAGTCATTAACGGATATGCATTCAGAACTTTACGGAAGGAGCCCAGGTAAGTTTTATTATCAAAATCCTTTTCTTTAATGTCAAAGTGATCCGGCTCTGTGGAATCGAGCCACCAGCCGTCCATTCCCAGAGAGAAAATTCCTTTGTTCAGATATTTCCAGTAAATATCGCGGGCCTCGGGATTAAAAGCATCATATACTCTTACGCCTGAGTTCAGGGGCCAGGTGGTAAAATCCAGCAACATATTTTTTTCTTCCAAATCTGCATATTGTTTAGTTTTTGGTCCGAAAGATGCCCAGACAGAAATTATGATATGAGCATTGAGCTTATGCACTTCATCAATCATGGCTTTGGGATCGGGAAACCCGGGGTTGCCGAATTCCATTGCATTCCAGTAAGCATTATCTTCACTCCAGTACTGCCAGTCCTGTATAATACCGTCAAACGGTACACCTAATTCCCTGTATTTTTTAACCACACCTACTGTTTCTTCCTGTGATTTGTAGCGTTCACGGCTTTGCCAATAGCCATAAGTCCAGTAAGGAAACATTGGTACCTGACCTGTTAAATCACGCATTTGAGCAATCACTCCATCAGCATTTCCTCCATACATAAAATAATAATCCGCGCAATCACCAACTTCCGATTCAAAAGAAGTCTCCTGAAGGTTATCGACAAATGTTGTTGGCGAATAGTTATCCCAGAATATACCATATCCTTTTACGGACTGGAAAAAGGGAATGACTGTCACATTAATGTTTTGCCTCATATAAAGCTTTTGCATGCGTTGCACCATTTTACCATGCTCAAACTGACCCAGCCCGTAAATGGCCTCATCCTGATCAAGCATAAAAGCCTGCCGGACAATGTATGTGTCATCTTCAACGTCTTTAACAGGAGTGAACTGAATCCCGTAGTCCTTTTCAGTGAACAGGGGAATCTCTTCCCTGGGTAAAAAGTAAGTAACTTTCCCGGTTTTAGTATTGAGTTGTACTTCAATGGCTTTGGATGCTAATCTTACCTGGTCGTCCACGATTGATATTACAAAATTAAATTTTTCAGGTTGCTTAATAACCGACAGACTTTCTTTATTATAGCTGATTCCTTTCGGAGATTTCAGTATCCGGACAATTTCCGGTGAATAAAATTGTATTGCTACATCAATATTATTGATTTCTGTTTTAATACCATTATCAGTTTTATAATATTCCTGAGCTTCTGCTTTTAATATCAATAAGCATAGAGCAACAGAAATTAAATAAAAAGATTTTCTCATAAGTTGTTTTTTATGTAAATTAACTTTAATCTGCAAATATATTACATATTATAGCAAGTATGTTTTTTTGACTTTCTGTATTATATGTTGTATATTGCCTGTAATAAAGATATTGCCAGTAAAATATATGTTATTGCGTTATAGATAAACTTGGTATTTTATAAAATAATTAACAACGCTCTAGATCATAATGATCGGCAAGACCATATTTCATTACAAAATTATCGAAAAACTTGGCGCTGGTGGGATGGGTACAGTCTACAAAGCTGAAGATACAAAACTGCATCGCATTGTCGCGCTTAAATTTTTATCTTCCCGTCTCACTTATGACGTTGAAGCCAAGGAGCGATTTATCAGAGAAGCTCAAGCTGCCGCTGCTCTCAACCATCCTAATATCTGCACCATTCATGATATTGGTGAATGGGAAGATCAGCTCTTTATCGTCATGGAATATATCGAAGGACAAAGTCTGGATAACAAATTGAAATCTGGTCCCTTTCCTGTCGATCAAGCCATCCGGATTGGGATTCAGATATGTCAGGGATTGCAGGAAGCCCATAAGCATGGAATTGTACACCGGGATATCAAGAGCTCCAACATTATGATCACTGAGAACGGCCATGTAAAGATCATGGATTTTGGACTGGCCCGATCATTAAAACAAACCCGGCTTACGAAAGAGGGGTCCAGTCTTGGAACTGTCTCTTACATGTCATTCGAAAAGGCAAGTGGTCAGGAAGTTGATCACCGCACAGATATCTGGTCATTAGGTGTGGTTATGTATGAGATGATCACTGGAAAATTAGCATTTCCGGGTGATGTAGACCAGGTTGTGATTTATTCCATTTTAAATAAAGAACCGGAACCTATGACAGATTTCAGAGCTGAGATTCCCAGAATACTTGAACAGATCGTTAAGCGGATGCTTCACAAAGAGATTCATAACCGATATCAGAATGTATCGGAAATAACTAGTGATTTGAAAAAATTAAAACCACCATTCGAATTGACAAAAGAAAATGCTGATAAGTTTCCACGAATGATTAGACTGGTCAATAAAATGAAATGGCAACATAAGGTAAGCCTTGGCATTGTCGCTTTATTCATTGTATTGGTAATTTTTTCTTTGATCCGGTTTGTATATCGAAATCAAATATCCTATCCTCCAAAACCTATTGCTGTCATCAGCTTTGAAAATCAAACAGGCGATGAAAGTTACAACTATCTTCAAAAAGCGATTCCAAATCTCCTCATCACAAATCTGGAACAATCCCCATATTTCAATGTCACAACTTGGGAACGAATGCATGATCTGTTGAAACAGATGGGTAAGGAAAATCTAGAATTGATTGATAAAAATACAGGATTTGAACTGTGCACTATGGATGGCATTGAAACCATTGTGCTTGGCAGCTTCATCAAAGCCGATGATATTTTTGTTACAGATATAAAAGTACTGGATGTTCAATCCAAACAATTATTAACAAGTACCAGTTCCCGGGGTAAAGGGGTGGGCAGCATTCTTGAAACACAAATTGATGAACTGAGCAAAAGTATTTCCCGCAGTATAGGACTTTCCAAAAAATTCATCGAAGCGACGCCAAGCAGAATAGTAGATGTGACCACAACATCGATGGAAGCTTACAAGCACTTCCTCACCGGCCAGGAATACTATTTTAAAAACTATTTCAATGACTCACGGCAATATTTTGAAAAGGCTATTGAAATTGATACTACTTTTGCTGTAGCCTACCTCTATTTAGGGTTTACATATGATCGCTTAAGAAATTATGATAAAATACAACCTGCCTATAAAAAGGCAAAATTCTATTCATCAAACGCAACTGAAAAAGAACGATTGTTAATTGACGCTACCTATGCAGGATCTGTAGAGAATCGTTGGGAAGAGCGACTTCAAATACTTCAGGAACTAGTTCATAAGTATCCCCATGAAAAACAAATCCACATTTGCCTGGCATATGCCTATAAATGGGATAAGAAATATGATGAAGCGGTGCAAGGATTTAAAACCGCTTTGCGATTTCATCCGCAATATGCACCTGCGATCAATGGCCTGGCGCTTACCTATGCGGAAATGAGAGAATATGATAAGGCCATTGAGTATTTCAGACAATATGCTGATCTATCACCGGGAGATGCCGATCCGCTTGCTTCGCTGGGAGAACTATATTTTTTAATGGGACGGCTGGATGAGGCGATAACACAATACAACGAAGCATTGGTAATTAAGCCGGATATAGACGTGTACCAATGGCTTGCCTATATCTATGCACTTCAGGAGAATTATCCTGCAACAATTAAAGTGCTTGATCAATTTATTTCCAATGCTCCTTCAATTGGATTAAAGGGAATTGGATATTGGTGGAAGGGAATATATCAATCCCGATGTGGACGATTTCATCAGGGCATAAAGGATTTTGATAAAGCGAAGCAACATTTTAAATCGACAGGAAACAAATATGGAGTAGCTTTTACTGATATGACAAGAGCTTTTATTCATTTTGAAAGAAATAATTTCGAGCTGAACAAACAGGATTTTGAGAGCTGGTCAAACTATTGTAAAAGAGAGAGACATTTTTTGGGTGATCCTTCTATAAGTATACTTGGTTTAGGACTTATTTATATCAAAAAAGGAGATATAAACGCGGCAAAATCGAAATTGAAGGAGGCCCGTGTACGTTTAGCCCGCCTAAAAGAAAATCAGGATCCTGATTATACACAGACTCTGTTTACATTCAATCTCTTTCAAATGGAGTTGCTGTTAGCGGAAGGGGCTTTTAAGGAAGCGATTTCTATTGGTGAGAAAAATACGAATATTGAATTTCGTCTGGCATGGCGAATAATCATATGGAATCTACCTTTCCAGCAGGACGCGCTTGCCAGAGCATATGTTGCAACTGGGGAATCCGATAAAGCAATTCAAGTTTATGAAAATCTCGTTACTTTTACTCCGGGTAAAACGGATTTGCGACTGATCAATCCAATATATCACTATCGGTTGGCCAAATTATACGAAGAGAAAGGCTGGCCGGGCAAGGCGATCGAACAGTATCAAAAACTTCTTGAGATTTGGAAACACGCAGATAGTGGATTGCCTGAAATGGTGGATACAAAAGCAAGGTTGGCAGCACTGATTGAAAATTGAATTAATTCACAAGTTTTATTTATTAGAAAAGGAAAACAAAGACAAATGCATGACTATAAATTGGAATCACTGATCGAGCTTGCGGCACTTCTGGGAGAGCAGACTGAATTTCAGGAAGTATTACGCCTTGTGACTCAAAAAGCCGCAGATATAATGCATGCCGAAATGGCTTTAATTATGCTGATCAATCCGCAAACACGCCATACAATTAAAACAGTTTACAAAGAAGGACAATCAGTTGAAGATAAAAAGTATCGTTTTATTCATACAAATATCAGTGGATGGGTGATTGATAATAATGCTTCTTTCCTTACCTCCAATCTTATAAAGGATAAAAGGTTCCGTGAAAATCTTTTCAAGGATTATCCCGTTAAATCGGTTGCCTGTGTACCATTACGAACTGAGTGTGTCGTCATCGGAACATTAATGCTTTTATGCATGGGTCAAAAGTCACATTTTTCAGAAGATGACCTGACATTCCTGGAAAAGCTGTCTGTGATTGCCTCGCCATTTTTAAGAAACGTACAGCGTGTTGAACAGTACTTCACTTCACCAAAAACAAAAGAAAGCCTGCGGAGTAAATATGAAGTCCATGGCTTACTGGGAAAGAGCAAGGAATTTATCGAACTTCTTCATAGTATCGAGGCTGCGGCACACTGCGATGTGCGTGTTTTGCTAATGGGTAAAAGCGGCACAGGAAAAGAACTTATTGCCAAAGCGATCCATCATGCCAGCGCCAGAAGTGAATCCCCCTTTATTGCCATCGATTGCGGTGCCATTCCCGAACATTTGATGGAAAGTGAATTATTTGGGCATATGAAAGGTGCATTCACAGGTGCAACCTTAACGCGAAAAGGATTGTTTGAAGAAGCCAATCATGGCACATTATTTATGGATGAAATCACCAATCTGCCCATGGATTTACAGGCCAAGCTACTCCGGGTACTTCAGGAAGGAGAAATCCGTCCGCTTGGCAGCAATACGACACACAAAGTAAATGTCCGTATCATTTCTTCTGCCAGCGCTTCGTTAAAGGAAATGGTCCATGAAAAGCAGTTCAGGGAAGATTTGTTTTATCGCCTTATGGTATATCCCATTCATGTGCCCGCATTAGAAGAAAGAAAAGAGGATATTCCGCTGCTAGCCAATCATTTCATGCAGATATTTTCCAAACAGCAGAATAAAGAAATCGAAAATTTCCATGAAGAGGTTGTCGATCTAATGAAATCCCACTCCTGGCAGGGAAATATCCGTGAACTGGAAAATTTTGTGGAACGTTTGGTGACATTGACACCAGCGGATAGAAATCAAATCGACATAAAATTTATTCAAACTGAATATCGAAAAGAGCTGGACAATTTGAGACACTATCCCCAATTGAATAAATCATTGACCGAAAGTCTGGCTGATTATGAAGAAAAACTCATACGACAGGCTTTAATTGAGAGCAACTGGAATCAGTCCGGAGCCGCGCGTGCGCTGGGAATTTCAGAACAGACCATCCGATACAAGATGCAAAAACTAGGTATTTCAAAACACTGAAAATTTTAGCGACCTTAACTTCCTTAAAAACAATACTTTAAAAATAACTCGCTAATATTTATTATTTTTTTTAGTCAAAAACCGGTTTCTTATAAATCCGGAAGCCCTCTTTATCACCTTGTTAATAAAACAGTTAAGCCCTGTAATATTCCTTTGGCATTTTTATTGCCTATGCCTCAAATAATTAATCCAAGCAAATAACTAAATAAAAAGGAGGTCATCATGAACTATTTTACTCTTATCAGATGTTTTATCTGCAATACTGCTCTTAGTGTTATGTTAGCCGTTTTTGGAATATTGTGCATGACTTCAATCAGTTTTGCGCAAGATAATATCTGGACATCCAAAACCGACATGCCAACGGCAAGGCAAGGTCATTCCAGCTGCGTGGTAAATGGGAAGATTTATGTCATTGGGGGTGTGAAAGATGCAAACGACTCAATTATTACGACAATTGAAGAATACGATCCCGCGACGGACATCTGGACGACCAAAACCAACATGCAAACACCAAGAAGCTGGTTCGGCATCTGCACAGTGAATGGTAAGATTTATGCCATTGGGGGTGGAAAAAATGTTCTGGGAGTTGGTCTTTCGACAGTTGATGAGTACGATCCTGTGGCGGACACCTGGACAAGAAAAACCGACATGCCAACTACAAGGTATGTTCTTTCCGCCAGCGTGGTGAATGGAAAAATCTATGCCATTGGGGGAAAACCGGCGCATGAGGTAACACCTCTTACAACTGTGGAAGAGTACGACCCAGCGACGGACACCTGGGCAACAAAAGCAAATATGGAAACGCTAAGATTTGGTCTTACTACATGTGTGGTGAATGGGAAGATCTATGCCATTGGGGGAACACCAGCTGTCACTGCTCCTTATCCGGCACTCGCAACTGTGGAAGAATATGACCCGGCTACTGATACCTGGACAACCAAAACCGACATGCTAGCCAGAAGAGCATTTTTTTCCGCCAGCGTAGTGAATGGAAAAATTTATGCCATTGGGGGTGGAAGAGATTTGAATACCTCAGGTCTTTCGACTGTTGAAGAGTACGATCCTGCGGCGGATAGATGGACAACCAAAACCAACATGCCAACCGCAAGATTTCTTTTGTCTACCAGCGCAGTTAATGATAAAATCTATGCCATTGGGGGAGCGGTGTCATCTTGGTCATCTTCGACTCAGTGGCAGGGTTGTTCAATGCTGGAAGAATATGATCCTTCGTTTGATCAGCCAACAAGTATATATGAAACGCTAAATCAACTCCCGCAGCCATGTACACTCATGCAAAATTTTCCCAATCCGTTTAATAATGTTACTCATATAAAATATCAACTTTATAAAAACACAGGAGTTTGCATAAAAATATTGAACGCATTAGGTCAGGAGGTCGAGACGATCATTGATGAAAAGAAAAAGGCGGGGAATTATATTATAACATGGGATGCATCAAATAATGCATCAGGGCTTTATTTTATATCATTACAAACTGATGAAAATTATAAAATCAGAAAAATGTTATTAATTCGATAAAACAAGGCAAAGTATTTACAATAGTCAATATTGGCATAATAATAATTCATTTTCAAAGTGGGCGTTATTTTAAATAACGTCCACTTATTAATAAAAAGGTGATATCATGAAAAAGATTTGAAGAAATTAAAATAAATCTATAAGATAAGCAGCAATTAACAATTTATCAATAATCTCTTTTATCCGTTTCAACAATTGCATAGTGATAATTATCCTTCCATTCTCCTCTTATTGGCAGTATTTGTCTTCTTAATCCTTCCCTTGTCATACCAGCCTTCTCAAGCACTTTTATTGATTTTAAATTTTCAGTCGCTACTCCAGCTTCAATCTTATGCAACTCAAGTTTATCAAATCCGAATTTTATTAGTGCCTGTGCTATTTCTGTTCCGTATCCTCTGCTCCAAAATTCAGGTATCAGGTTAAAATAAATTTCTCCAAGTTTGAATCTGTTTGCAGATAAATTTATCCCTGCTTCCCCAATAAAATCATTGGAATCCTTAGTATTTATTGTCCATGCAATTGTATTGCGGTTTGAATTTTGTTTGTCATCAATTGCTTTTTTTATAGTTTCTTTTGTATCATCCAATGATTTTGGAATCCCGAGAGTATTATATTTGTCAACCTCTTTAAATGAATGAAGTCGATGTATATTTTCTAAATCATTCCAGGTTATCTCTTTTAGAAACTATCTGTCAGATTCAATATCAAATGATGATTGTTCGAAAATCTTATCCCAATTGCTTGACTGCTTACCAGTGATTGTATCTATTTTTAATTTTAAAATTACTACTGAATCAACTTGTTTTGCTTCAAAGTCAGTTGAATCAAGGGCTCCGTTATGAGACATTATAATTTCAAGTCCTCGTTGTTTTTGAGCAAAATCTCTGATAATTTCAATATTGCCATATCCAACTACTGAACGATATATTGCCTCCCATTTACATGCTTTGTTATTCTTTACAATATCTGCTTTTTGCTCAATCTCGAAACAAACTCTCGGATTTTTAGTCAGTAAATCAATCTTTTTACCAACTGGTGCAGAATGAATATAAATGTACTTATTCTCGTATCCGTAATTAAAAGGTAAAATATACGGTAATGCATTATCAATCATTGCAATCCTGCAAATCTTGGATTGAATCATTATATCTTCAAGAATCTTTTTATCAGTTATTTCTTGGTTTATTTTTCTCATAATTCATTTTCAATTGTACAGAATGTGTGTATTTCTGCAATTTTATCTATCGGACAACAAAATTAGATTTTAAGGTACAGTAATAGAATAATTTTGCCAGCCACTGAAGCTTCCACCAAAAGGTACAACAATTGCCTGGAAATGCACATCCATTGGATAATAACCGTCTATGTTTTCTATATTTTCTCCGAATCCCCACCTGTCATCTATCTGCTGAAAATTTTCATCCCATACTACCACCAGCAATCTTGTCATGCGTTTTGTCCAGTCTATGGGATCACTTTCCTGGCAGGACGGTTCCCAGAAAGTTTCTATGGATTGAGATGCCTGGTAAATTCCCGGTTCTGAGATCTTCATTGACCTGTTATCCGGAAACTTCTCCTTGAAGGGATGTCCGTTACATCCGCCTTCCCATTGAAAGCCCATCTGATAGTAAATAATACGGTTATCTGGCTTTGTCAGAATAGAAACCCTGAAGTGTAGTTCGCCATCTTTATAGTTAACAGGTGATTTCCAGTTGGAAGGAACATTTTCAGGCAGTGAAAATGCAGAAAAACCCATTTTTTTGTCCTCAGCATCAGTGTTTTCATGGGTAAATACCTCATTAATCAGCATCAGTTCATGATTCGCTTCATCATCTTGATCTTTGGAATTGTCACATGATAATAACAAGATAACAATCAATAGAAAGTCTATTGTATGTCTCATAAAGTCAACTATTAATAATGAAAATGAGTTTTGCTTTTTTGCAATATGGCCTGAAATTGTAACAAATGCAATTAATTTTATATCTTTAAGTTAAAAATAACTCATGAAACATAAAACAATAATAAATGTTTTGGAGTTGTTGAAGTGGATTAAAGGCTGTCAATCTATTCTGTTAGGCAGCAGAGCGCCGCCATTACCTGAGTTTTCTGAATTCTTCTGCTATAATATTTTTGTTGTTTTAGAATCTTAACGAAAGGAGTAATAAAAATGAAAAATCTACTATCTTTCTTTATATTTAAATTAGTAATTCTCGTCTTCTTTGTTTCAATATCAGGTAAATCTGCAAAGGCACAGTTTGATGATGATGCATTGTTTGTTGTCGCTGATGCTGAGAACTTAAATGTTGCTGAGACTAAAATTGATTCCGTGCTCCAGGAAATGGGTTTTTATATGACTATTATAGGACAGGATGTGGTAACTGATGCAGAAACAGATGGTATGTCACTTGTTTTAATATCGGCAACAGTTAGTTCAGGGACTATTACAACCAATATGCCGGGACTTCCCGATATGGCAGTTCCTCTTATAAACTGGGAACCCTTTATTGATGATTTAATTGGATATTCGGAACTTGACGGAGGAGAATTTAGCACTACTGAAATAGAAATTGTACTTGAAGAACATCAAATAGCAGCCGGGTTACCTAATGGTTTAACCACAATCTCTACTGTTGAAAAAGCCGTAAGTTATGGCGCTCCACAAGGAGATGCTGATATTATTGCCGTTAATCCAATCGACAGCAGTCAGGCAGTTCTTTTTGCCTATGAAGAAGGTGCAGCAATGTTCGCAGGGAATGCGCCGGCTCGAAGAGTAGGTATTTTTTTACTGAATGATGTTGCTGATGCTATGACCACAGAAGGATGGGCAATTTTCGATGCATCGGTCAAATGGGCAATGAATTATGAGGAACCGTCTGCTGTTGACAATGATTTGAAGCTGGATATTCCCGGAAAGTTCATCCTTCATAATAACTACCCGAATCCGTTCAATAGGATAACAAATATAAAATTTTCGATCCCGGCACAAGCTAATGTTCAGTTAAGTATTTTTAATGCCCTGGGAGAAAATATTGCATCATTGGTTGATGAAATCAGACCTGCAGGAAATTACAAGGTAACTTTTGATGCTTCCGAAATGTCGAGCGGATTATATTTCTACAGACTTGTAAGCGGGGCCAATACTAATACAAAGACAATGCTACTTTTAAAGTAGTGGCATATGACCGGATGAAAGTATAATTATTAATCTTTATAAGATAACACCTGATACCTATACTTATTTCAGGCTGTACAGGGGCAGAATTTACAGGTAGTCACGTTTGACACTTTGTTAATGTTTTATTTTCTAAATCAATGTTCACAAGATTTAACCCTTGTACAGCTTATGTTAACATTTTTCTTACTCACATAGTAAAAGCAATTGAGCACTAAGGTTACACGTCAGGCATATTTTTTACGTACTGTCCTTAGCAGTTTTACTCAATTCTTTTATATTCTAATCCGGGCCCATCGCATGCTGACCAGGTGCCAAGCATTCTGGTATTAGATTTTACCATCAATACTTCCTTTAGATCTGAAGTACAATTTCCTATTAGACTATTGTCGCTCTCATAGGTTAGCACCAAATATTTTCCATCAGACAAATCCTCAAATGAAAAGTTTCCGGTTTCCTCTGTTAATATACCATCCCGTTCCCGGGATTTAGTAAAAGTACCATTTGAATTTAGCAGATAGAATTCCTGCCATTCCATGTCAATTCCTGTTGTTTCGGAGTTGGGTATTTGCCCGGTCATTTTTATTAGCTGCCACTTTTGGGGGTATTGTTCAAGATCAAATTCATTTTCCTTTGTGCAAGACAAAAGAGTGCAAACTAAAAGAGAGATAAATATCAAATTCTTCATTTTATTATATTTTGGTTTAACCCTTAGATGCCGCATTATAAAAAAAGGTTGCTTCAGTTTCTAAGGTATAGTAATAGAATAATTCTGCCAGCCACTAAAGCTTCCTCCCAAGGGTACAATGACAGCCTGGAAATGCACATCCATTGGATAATAACCGTCTATATTTTCAATATTTTCTCCGAATCCCCAACGGTCATCTATCTGCTGAAAATTTTCATCCCATACTAC